>Ga0164318_10004022_pt1 | contig 14031 bp, 16 predicted proteins | sample GuaBasSedimGuay9_FD_113734 | JGI IMG/M metagenome (GOLD analysis project Ga0164318, IMG submission 113734) | Subseafloor sediment microbial communities from Guaymas Basin, Gulf of California, Mexico - Guay9, Core 4571-4, 0-3 cm | ecosystem: Environmental > Aquatic > Marine > Hydrothermal vents...
AAGGAGAGGTATCCTTCCCTTTTTTTACCCATGAATTTATAGGACAGAAATAAAGTATAAGGAACCATTTTTTATTTATATCTTTATTCTGAAGCACTTGTCAATTAATGTTAAAAATTATAAAATTAAAGCCTAAAGAGGGAAAATGGAGAGATTTAAAAAGGAAAGTTTATCACAACAAGAGATAAAGAGACTGGAAGAATTATCAAGATTGTGCAAAGGGGATATTCTCACCATGACAACTCTTGCAAATTCAGGGCATCCAGGTGGTGCAATTTCCTCCCTTGATATATACCTCACAGTCTTTTCCTATGCCAATATATCCCCTTCCAAAATTGATGACCCTGAAAGGGATAAAATTATTATAAGTCATGGACATACATCTGCTGCAGTATATTCTGTCTTGGGAAGACTCGGCTTTTTTGATATTGATATGGCAATTTCAACATTCAGACTCTGTGGAAGTATATTTGAGGGACATATTGTAAGGAAGGTTCCCGGTGTGGAATGGGGAACAGGGAATCTCGGGCAGGGACTCTCTGCAGGATGTGGATTTGCTCTTTCTGATAAAATCCATAAAAGAGAAAGTTATACGTTTGTTATTATGAGTGATGGAGAACAGACGAAAGGACAGGTGGGAGAAGCAAGAAGATTTGCCACAAAATATAATCTTTCAAATTTAACAGTAATAATTGATTACAACAGATTGCAGATAAGCGGGGATATAGAAAAGGTGATGCCATGTAAAATTTGTGAAAATTATAAAGCTGATGGATGGGAGGTAATGGAAGCAGATGGACATAATTTTGAACAGCTTTATCAGAAAATAAGGGAATCATTAAAAATTGATAAACCTGTCTGTATAATTGCCCATACTGTTATGGGGAAAGGGATATCTTTTATGGAAAACCAGCCCAAGTACCATGGAAAACCTCTGAGTGAAGAGGAATATAAAAAAGCAATGGAAGAACTCGGTCTTTCACCTTCACTCCTTGATAAATACAGAAAATTGAGGGAGAAAAAATGGAATTATCCTGAAAGGAAATTTTACTTTTCTCCAGAGATAGAGAAAGGAAAGCCTATTATATACAGCAGTGGAGAAAAAACAGATAACAGAAGCGCATTTGGTAAAGCACTTTTAGATCTTGCAAAATTAAATGCAAAAAATACTGAATATCCAATTATTGTATTTGACTGTGACCTTGCCTCTTCTGTAAAAACAGATTTATTCCAGAAAGAATTCCCTGACAGATTTTTCCAGGTTGGTGTGCAGGAACATAATGCTGCAACCATAGCTGGAGCATCCTCTGTAAATGGAGTTGTAAGTTTTTTTGCTGATTTTGGAGTATTCGGTGTTGATGAGACATATAATCAACAGAGATTGAATGACCAGAATTTCACAAATTTAAAACTCATATGTACACACTTAGGGATTGATGTTGGGGAAGATGGAAAGACTCATCAGTGTATTGATTATATAGGTGTTTTGAGAAATCTTTATGGATTTAAAATAATAATCCCGGCAGACCCAAATCAGACAGATAGAGTTATAAGGTATATAGTGGATAAGCCCGGGAATTGGTTTGTTGGAATGGGAAGGTCAAAAACAGAAGTTATTCTTAAAGAGAATGGTGAAATATTTTTTGATGAAAATTACAAGTTTGAATATGGGAAGGCTGATTTAATAAGAGAGGGAAAGGATGGATATATAATTACGATGGGATGTATGGTGCAGAGGGCGATAAAGATTTATGAGGAATTAAAAAAAGAAGGAATAATCATAGGGATTTTAAACTTTTCATGCCCAACAGTTGTGGATGAAGAAATGATTGAGAAAGCAATTTCCACAAATTTCATAATCACATATGAAGACCATAATGTCGATACTGGCCTTGGATGTACTGTGGGTATGTACCTGCTGGAAAAGGGATATAAAGGTAAATTCTTCAGATTTGGTATTAAGGATTATGGAGGTTCTGGAAAGCCTGATGATTTATTTGAAAAAATGGGAATTAACTGGAAAAATATTTATAAATTTATTTTAGAAAAAAGGAGATAAAAAATGTATATTTTAAGCGGATTTGGAGATGAGATTTCAACTGATTTAAGAGAACAGCTTGAAGTGATGAAAAGTGAGGGAATCAGTTACCTTGAACTCAGAGGGGTATGGAATAAAAATGTTCTGGATTTAAAGGAAGAAGAGATAAAAGAGATAAAGGATATACTTTCTGAATATGGATTTAAAATTTCTGCAATAGCCTCCCCTATAGGAAAAATTAAAATCACTGATGATTTTTCTCCTCACTTTGAAAAGTTCCAGTATGCAGTATATCTTGCAAAATTCTTTGAAACAAAATATATAAGAATCTTCTCATATTATCCTCCTGAGGGAAAAGATATTAAAAATTACAGAGATGAGGTTATGAAAAGGATGGAAGAAAAGGCAAAATATGCTGAGAAGGAAAAGGTTATACTTGTCCATGAAAATGAACATGCTATATATGGAGAAAGACCTGAAAATTGTCTTGATATTTTAAAAACAATAAACTCTCCAAATTTAAGAGCCTGCTTTGACCCTGCAAATTTCATTCTTGATGGTATAAAACCTTATGATGAAGCATATCCTCTTTTAAAAGACTGGATTGAATACTTCCATATAAAAGATGGGATACCAAAAAGCAAAACAGGTGGAAAAATAATATGTGTTCCTGCTGGAGAAGGAGAAGGACAGATAAAGGAAGTCCTTTCTGATTTTGCAAAAATAAGCAAAGATAAAGAAGTATTTTTAACTCTTGAACCACATCTTTCACAGGCAGGACAATTTACAGGTTTTTCAGGACCTGATGGATTTAAAAAAGCTTCAAAAGCATTGAAAAATATTCTGCAGCAAATAGGGGGTTAAAATGGCAGAATGTGTAAATAAAGAAAAAAACCTTAAAAATTGTCCGTGTTCTTATCCTGGATGCGAAAAGAAAGGTATCTGCTGTGAATGCTTAAGATACCACTGGAAAAATAGAGAATTGCCTGGCTGCCTTTTCCCTCCAGAAGCAGAAAAGACATACGACAGGTCTCTGGAATATTTTATAGAAGTCTGGAGTAAAAAACTCGGGAAATGAGTGATGTTTTCTTTCTTCCAATAGAAAAAATAGATAAGATTAAAGAATTTATTGAATATACAGAAATTTTTGATTTTGTAAAAGAAGAACAGAAAATAGCCCTTAAAATACACTTTGGAAATTCCAGCCACAATAACCACATTCCACCTGAATATTTAAAAGGAATTGTTGAGATTCTGAAGGAGAAAAAAGCTTTCCCTTTCCTCACCGATACAAATGTTTTATATAGAGGTGAAAGGGCTGATACATTCTCACATTTAAAGGTTGCCTATCTCCACAATTACCACACTCTTGGGATACCAATTCTTATTGCAGGTGGATATATGGGAAATGACGAGATTTCCATTAAAGTAAATTACAAACATTTCAAAGAGATTTTTGTTGCAACAGAATACACAGAAATAGATGGTATGATAGCCCTTACACATTTTAAAGGGCATGAGCTTGCTTCAATCGGTGGAACAATAAAAAATATTGGAATGGGATGTGCCTCAAGGAAAGGTAAATTTGCAATGCATTCAAATATTATACCTCAGATAAAAAGGGAAAAATGTACTGGATGTGGAACATGTGTGAAAAATTGTCCTGCTGGAGCAATATCAATAGAGGATGGAAAGGCAAAGATAGATGAGAAAAAATGTATTGGGTGTGCTCAATGTATCCATGTATGTCCTGAAAAGACAATAGAAATACCATGGTCAAGTGTTACTCCACAGATATTTGATGAAAGACTTGTTGAATATGCAGCAGGGATAATTAAATTTTATAAAGGGAATTTCTGCGCAATAAACTTTTTGATAAATATAACAAAGAATTGTGATTGCTGTCCAGATCCAGGAGAAAGAATTGCAAAGGATATCGGAGTTCTTGTATCAAAGGACCCTGTAGCAATTGATAAAGCCTCTGTGGATTTAATAAAAGAAAAGGAAGGAAAGGATGTTTTCCTGAAGGCAAGACCAGATGTTCCTTATCACTTCCAGTTAAAATATGGGGAAGAAATAGGACTTGGGAAAACAAGTTATAAACTCATCCCTTTTCCGGATTAAATCATGAACATTCTCATAGCACCTGATACTTTCAAAGGTTCTCTATCAAGTATAGAAGCAGGAGAAATAATAAAAAGCGGTGTTAAAAAAATTTTTCCTTCTGCAAAAACTATTTTATTTCCGCTTGCAGATGGAGGTGAGGGGACACTTGATGTTATTGAAAAACTGATTGGTGGTGAAAGGAAAAGAGTATCTGTCTCTGACCCTCTTGGAAGAAAAATAAAAGCAGAATATCTTAAAAAGGGTGAAAATTGTTTTGTTGAAATGGCAAAAGCAGCTGGATTAACTCTTTTGAAAGAAAAAGAAAGAGATCCTCTTAAAACAACAACTTTTGGAGTTGGGCAGATTATTAAAAAAGCAATAGAAGATGGATGTAAAAGGATATATCTTGGAGTTGGAGGAAGTGCTACAAATGATGGAGGAATTGGAGCCTTAACTGCACTCGGAATAAAATTTTTCAGAAAAGATGGCTCTCTTATATATCCTGGAACTGGAAAGGATTTAATTGAAATTGTAAAAGTTGATGCTTCAGAATTGCCTAAAAATACAGTTAAATGTAAATTTATCATACTTTCTGATGTTAAAAATCCCCTTTATGGTAAGAAAGGGGCTTCTTATATCTATGCAAAACAGAAAGGAGCCGATGAGAAAACAGTTGAGTTTCTGGATAGAGGATTGAAAAATTATGCATGTGTTATTGAAAAATTTACAGGTAAAAAGGTAAGTAAAATTGAGGGGGCAGGTGCAGCAGGAGGAATTTCTGCAGGTTTTCTTGCATTTTTAAATGCAGAGATAAAATCAGGAGCTGAAACGATACTTAAAATGGGAAATTTCAAAGAGAAAATTAAAAAAGCCGATTTACTAATAACAGGAGAAGGGAAAATTGACAAACAAACTTTTTATGGAAAAACACTCCAGATTCTTTTCAATCTTGCAGAAAAATACAGAATACCAACAATTGCTTTATGCGGAACAGTCGATGAGGAAATTTATAAAATACTGGATTCAAACATGATAAGTATTATAAGTATTTTGCCGGGACTGGTTGATTACAGAGATGCTATGAAAAAGGCAAAGTATTATCTGAGAATCAAAACAGAACAGATCATGAAAATTTTGAAATGGATAACATGAAATCCCTTATCTCTCAATCATCCCAAATGCCGAGGTTTAGCCTCGGGTTCAGAAACTGTACCAGAACCATAAATTTTTCCATTCTTTCATAAATTCCTCAGCAACTTTTATATCTTTCACAATAAAAAGACATTCTATATTTTTCCTTGCAGAAACAGTTGGATTGTAAGAGCCTGTTATAACTGTCTTTCCATCAATTATAAAAAATTTATCGTGGAGAAAACCTGCCATATTGCTCTTCTTCATTTTACATCCAAAATCTTTTAAAAGATAAAATACAGAATAGGGAAGAATTCTGGTTCTTTCAATGATTCCGAATACTCTTACACCCTCTTTTCTCTTTTTTACAATATGCCTTGCAATCTCTTCAGAAGTAAAATCAAATAATGCAAAATAAATTGAGGAATTTGCAGAAAGAATATATTTTTTCAGAATATTTTCGCAATCTGACCAGGGAGAAAAGTAAACTTCAAATTTTCCATCTTTATAATATCCCTTTACACCTTTTCTTTTCCAGAAACGGAGAAATACCTTATGGAAATAACTTGCAAGTTTTTCATTTTCAATGAAAATGATGTTGTTATGGTGGAGATAGAAATTTTCATATGTAAAATTCAGTGAACCGATAAATACCTTTTCTTTATCAATAACCATAAATTTTGGATGGAATAAACAACTTTTCACATTATCTTTCCTTATATCAATGGATGATTTGCAGAAAGATTTCTCAACAAATATCTTCACATCAACATTTTTCTTTTCCAGACCGACAAGTTGCTTTGAAAGTTTTTCCCATCCAAAAGAATAACTTGCAATATACACACATCTATTTGCTTCTTTTACTTTCTCAAGAATAAAATTGTCTAATCTTCCATGAGGAGTAAAATAAACTTGTAAGGAAGCAGGATATAAGATAATTGTAAGATAAAGGAATGAGGAAAATATTATCTTTACCATAATTAAAAATTTTAGCAAAAACAGGTTAAATTGAAAATGAAAACTCCTTATGAAAAATTTCTCAAAGAGACTATAAAACTGGCTGAAAAGGGGAAAGGACTTGTAAGTCCAAATCCAATGGTCGGTGCGATAGTGGTTAAGGGGAAAAGAGTCCTTGGGAAAGGATTCCATCAGATATATGGTGGCCCACATGCAGAAGTTGAAGCATTGAGACAGGCAGGAGAAAGAGCTAAAGGAGCAACTTTATTTGTGAATCTTGAGCCATGCTGCCATTATGGAAAAACTCCTCCCTGCACTGATATGATAATATCTTATGGGATTAAAGAAGTTGTAAGCTGTATGGAGGACCCAAATCCTCTGGTAAATGGAAAGGGATTTAAGATACTTGAAGAGAATGGAATAAAGGTGAGAGTTGGATGGTTAAGGGAAGAGGCAGAAGAATTGAACAGAAGTTATATTACCTATATCACAAAAAGAAGACCATATGTGGTTCTTAAATGGGCTCAAAGTATAGATGGTAAAATTGCAACTTATTCAGGAGATTCAAAATGGATAACATCTGAAAAATCAAGACAGATATGGAGAATGAAAAGGTTTGAATATGATGGGATAGTTGTTGGTATAAATACAGTCTTGAAGGATAATCCATACCTTGATTTCATACCCCCACATTACCAGACTAAAAAAAGGCTGATTGAGAAGAAAAGATATTACAAGATTGTACTTGATACTCACCTGCGCATCCCCACAGATGCAAATATTTTTAAGAATGAAAAGAGCAAAGTTCTTATCTTCACATCATCAAAGACTCCAGATTCATCAGTTGAAAGATTAAAACTTAAAAACTGTGAGATAATTAAAGTTGGAGAAGATAATGGGAAAATTAAAATAAAGGAAGTTCTGGAAAAACTTTTCCAGCTTGAGATAGGTATAATAATTGTTGAAGGAGGAAAGGAGGTTATAACATCTTTCTGGGAAGAGAAAATTGTTGATGAGGTAATTGTATTTATCGGGAACAAAATAATAGGTGGTGAAAATTCTCTCTCTCCAATAGGGGGAAAGGATATAGAAGATATTGATAAGGTTATTAAGATTGATGAAATTTGTATGGAAAGAATTGATTCAGATATACTTATTATAGGGAAGCCATGTTTTCAGGAATAGTTGAAGAGACAGGAAAGATTTTAAAAAAGATTTTTTCAAATGGGGTATTGAGACTCCGGATAGAAGCAAATAAGGTCTTTGAAGACTTAAAGGAAGGAGACAGTATTGCGGTAAATGGTGTCTGTCTGACCGTTGAAAAAATAGAAAAAAATTCATTTTATGTCAGCCTCAGCAAAAATACTCAAAAAGAGACAAATCTTGGGAAAATAAATATTGGAGAAAAGGTAAATCTTGAAAGGGCGATAAAGGTGGGAGAAAGGATTGGTGGGCATATTCTCACAGGACATATAGATTTTCAAACTCCAATTTATCAGATAGAAAGACATGGGAACACAGCCATTTTAAAATTGAAAATCCCAAAGGAGTTTGAAAAATATGTTGTCAGAAGAGGGAATATTGGAATTGATGGAATCTCACTTACTGTTTCTGAAATAAAAAACAGTATCATTTCTTTTAACCTCATACCATATACAATAGAAAATACAAATTTGAAAGAGAAAATTCCTGGCAATTGTGTTAATGTTGAGGTTGACATTTTTGCAAAATATATAGAAAAAATTGTGAGGGAAAAATGAAAAAGATATTCAGTGGAATTGAAGAGGCAATTGAGGATATAAAGAATGGAAAATTTGTAATAGTTGTTGATGATGAAAACAGGGAAAATGAAGGAGACCTTATAATTGCTGCTGAAAAGGTAACTCCTGAAGCAATAAACTTTATGGCGAAAGAGGCAAGAGGATTGATATGTGTTGCATTATTACCTGAAAGACTTGAAGAATTAAAACTTCCTCCCATGGTTCCTGAAAATACTGCTCTGCATGGAACAGATTTTACCGTCTCTGTTGATGCTGCCTATGGAGTAACTACAGGGATATCCGCTTATGATAGAGCATTTACAATAAAAGTTCTGATAGATAAAAAGACAAAACCAGAAGACCTTGCAAGACCTGGCCATGTCTTTCCTATAAGAGCAAAACCTGGAGGTGTACTTGTAAGAGCAGGACATACAGAAGCAGCTGTAGACCTTGCAAAACTTGCTGGACTTTATCCTGCTGGTGTTATGTGTGAAATAATGGGTGATGATGGGAAGATGGCAAAATTACCTCAACTTATTGAATTTGCAGAAAAATATAACTTGAAGATAATCACTATAAAAGACCTCATTACTTACAGAAGAAAAAAAGAAAAACTTGTAAAAAGATTACTTTCTGTGAAACTTCCTACTGAATTTGGAGTTTTTAAACTTATCCTTTATGAAGACCTCATTGAGGGGAATCCCCATCTTGCTCTTGTTAAAGGTGACCTTAAGTTGAAAGATGAAAATGACAGTATTCTTGTAAGAGTACATTCTCAATGCCTTACTGGAGATGTATTCCATTCTGAAAGGTGTGATTGCGGTAAACAACTACATAAAGCTTTGGAGATGATTGAAAAAGAAGGAAGAGGTGTGCTCATATATCTTCCACAGGAAGGTAGAGGAATAGGTCTGAAAAATAAGTTGAAGGCATATTTACTCCAGGATGAAAAGGGTCTTGATACAGTTGAAGCAAATTTAAAACTTGGATTTCCTGAAGATTTAAGAGATTATGGGATTGGAGCACAGATTCTTGCTGATCTGGGTTTAACAAGAATCCGCCTTCTGACAAATAATCCAAGGAAAGTTGTTGGACTTGAAGGTTATGGTATTAAAATTGTGGAAAGAGTTCCAATAGAAATTTCCTCCACTTCTTATTCAAAAAAGTACCTGAAAACAAAAAAGGAAAAACTCGGACATATATTAAACACGGAGGGAGAAGATGAAAATTAAAGAAGGTATTCTTGATGCCAAAGGGAAAAAGTTCGGTATAGTTGTAAGCAGGTTCAATGAATTCATTACAAAAAGATTGCTTGAAGGTGCTATTGACTGCATAGTCAGACATAATGGAAGCAGAGATGATATTGAAATTGTCTGGGTCCCTGGAGCACTTGAAACAGTATATGCATGTAAAGCTATGGTTGAAAATGGGAAATATGATGCTCTCATATGCCTTTCAGCAATAATAAGAGGAGATACACCACATTTTGAATATTTATCATCCCAGGTATTCAGAGGAATAACACAGTTGAATCTGGAAGGGAAAATTCCAGTTGCAACTGGAATTATCACTTCCGATACAATTGAACAGGCAATAGAAAGAGCAGGAACAAAACATGGAAATAAGGGATGGCAGGCAGCACTTACTGCTATTGAAATGGCAAACCTTAAATCAGAACTGGAAAGATGAAAAGGAGAAAAGCAAGGGAACTCATCCTTAAAATACTTTATCAGAGTGATATAAAGAAGGAAAGTGTGAAATCTATCCTGAAGGATTTCTGGAAAAATCATAATGATGAAGATGAGGAAATTAAAGAATTTGTTGAAAAAGTCGCAATTGGAACAGAGGAAAATATTGAATTTATAGACAATTTAATTTCAAAAATTTCAAAAAACTGGGAACTCGGAAGGATGAGTTATATTGACAGGAATATTTTGAGATTTGCAACCTACGAAATATTCTTTATGGAAGATATACCACCTGTTGTATCGATTAATGAAGCAATTGAGATAGCAAAAAAATTTGGAGGGGAAGAATCACCAAAATTTATAAATGGGATATTACATAAAGTGAAAGAGGAAAAGGAGGTGAGAAAATGAAATACTTCAAAATCTCCATCCTGATATTCTTCCTGCTTGCAAGCATCTTTTCTTACGGGAAGGAGAGATGTATAAAGAAAAAGGGGAAGATTTTGATGGTAATTGCTTATAAATATTTCAGAGATGAAGAATATGCAATCCCGAGAGAAATCCTTGAAAAAAATGGATGGGAAGTCACTGTCGCTTCATGGAAAAAAGGAACAGCTGTGGGGATGCTTGGAAAAAGAGTTAAAGTTGATTTGGAACTTGAGAAGGTCAATCCGGATGAATATTTTGGAGTAATATTTGTTGGAGGGATAGGAACAGTGAAACTTTTTGATAATAAAATTGCACATAAAATTGCAAAAGAATTTTACAGATCACAAAAGATAATAGGGGCTATATGTTTTGGCCCTGTGATTCTTGCAAGGAGTGGAATATTAAAAGGTAAAAAGGCAACCTGTTTTTATACAAAATCAAAGGAACTTGAAAAATATGGAGCAAAATATACAGGGAAAAGTGTTGAAATAGACGGAAGAATTATTACAGCAAATGGACCAAAAGCAGCAAAAGAATTTGTAGAAAAATTTATCCAGTTATTGAAAATTTATGAGAAATAAAATTTCACTGATTGTCAAAGTTTTTATAAGTGGAGTTTTTTTATTCATTGTCCTTAGAAAAATAGAAATTGCATCTCTTGGTAAAACTATAAAATCATGCTATTTACCAGTTGCCATTCCAGGCATTATTTTGGCTTTACTCCTCTCATTTCTACTTTCCTTAAGATGGTTCATTTTAATAAAAGGGAATTTTGGAAAAGAAATAAATTACTGGGAAATATGGAAATTTACAATGATTGGTCTTTTTTTCAATAATTTTTTACCAACAGGAGCAGGTGGAGATATAGCAAAAGTTTATTATGTTGTCAAAGAAAGGGAAAGAAAACTTTCACTTGGAAGTTCTGTTATAGTTGATAGATTTATAGGGGCTGTAAGTATAATAACGATTGGGATGGTGGCATCATTTTTAAGTGAAAATGTTGAAGAAAAAGTAAGGATATTTCTTCTTATAATATTTCTATTTCTCCTGTTTTTTTTGTTTTTTCTATCAAATAGAAAGATCGCCTCTTTTTTTTATTCACCTTTAAGAAGAATTGTTCCAAAAAGATTGCAAGAAAAAATCCAGCTTCTATATAATGCTTTTTCTGATTATTTTTTGAAAAGAAAATTTCTCATTTCAGCACTTGCAATCAGTTTTTTTCTCCAAATAATATCCATATTCTCACAGTATTTAATGGCAATATCAATTTTATGGAAAGAGAAAATCCATTTAAATATAAATCTCTTTTTTATCTATATTCCTCTTATATGGGTTGCAACTTTACTTCCATCCCTTGGAGGACTTGGGATAAGAGAATTTTCATATGTATTTTTCTTTTCCAGTTATATGGGGAAAGATAAATCTTTTGCTCTTTCCATACTTGTCCTTCTCACAATTATCTTACAGAGCATTATTGGAGCAATAATATTCTTCACCTCAGACATCTCCTCCAGAAGGTAAAAGTTCACAAGCCCCTATTCTCTCTTTACCTTCACGCCATCCATCCCTTGCATTATAATAGATTATCTTCCTTCCATTATAATCCACCATATCAAGCTGGTATACAAGTGCTTTCTTCCATCCATCTTTTGGAGAGATAATGGGGTTGAATGGGAAATCTATCCATTTAATTCCATCTTCTGAAACCATAAGAGATATTGCAGAACGGCTCCTTCCATTTTCATCTCTGTATAATCCATTGTTAAGTCCAATGAATTTCCCTTCCAATATAAAGACTTTCAGTGCTCCTGCTCCAAAATTTCTGTAAAAGACATTCCCATCAGGTTTAATTATTGGCTCACCATATTTTCTGTAAGGTCCAAAAATATTCTCAGATTCAGCAAAACTTATATATTTTGGCTCCTCATATCCACAATCATCAAGCCATATTGTTCCTGCTGAGTAATAAAGCCTGTAAATATTTCCGGTTTTGATAAGGCATGGATTTCTGACCTGGATCCTTTTTCCTTCCATCTCCCATTCAAGTTCAGGTTTAAGGATAACATTTTCATCACTCCAGTTTTCCAAATCCTCACTTTCTCTCCCACAGATAACCATACTGGAATTCTTATCTGCCTTTGCATAGAAGATATACCATTTGCCATTTTCTTTATGAAGGTAAACAAAACCAACCCAGTCTCCAAATGATTCAATAATCTTTTCAATCCTCCATCTTATTCCATCTTCAGAAATGAAACGATAAATAATTCCTTTACCAGAAGCAAAAAGATGCCAATAATTATCATACTCTCCAGGAAGGATAATATATGGATCCCCTATTACATATCCATTTGGGGGTTCTATCAGAGGATTTTGCGGAAAATCAACCCACTTTTCAGGTTTCCAGTCCGGAAAAGATATCTCCACTTTATTTCTGACTTTTGTATTTCTTTGCCTTCTTCCTTTTTCTTATCTCACTCGGCTTTTCGTAATATTCCCTTGCCTTAATCTCTTTTATTATCCCTTCCCTTTCTACCTCCCTTTTAAACTGTTTAAATATCTTTTCAAATTCGGTGTTTCTTGACAATTTATTCACCTCCTTATTCACTATCTATCAGGTATATCTTTGCACCACAATGTCTGCATCTATCCTCACCTTTCTTATATCCATCAACAATAAAACAGTTCCTGCACCTTATATTTATCCTTGGCTCAACCTTTTTTATTTCTTTTTCTTCCTTTTTCTTTTCCATTTTTAAATTTTAATTATAAGTTTCTCAACCAATTTTGTCAATAGTGGTTCTGATGAAGAGGCTACCTTAAGTATCTCCTCAAAGGTGGCAGGTTTTAAAGCATCTGGAAGACACATATCTGTTATAACTGATATTCCAAAAACCCTAAGCCCAACATGGATTGCTGCAATAACTTCAGGGATTGTTGACATACAGACCATATCAGCACCTATCAATCTTAAAAATCTGTATTCTGCTTTGGTTTCAAGATTGGGCCCCTTCAATCCAACAAGAACCCCCTTTTTAACAGGAATTTTATTATCAAGAGCAACTTCTTCTGCAAGTCTTATCAGTTCACTGTCATAAACCTGACTCATATCAGGAAATCTTACTCCAAATCTTTCATCATTTGGCCCAATAAGGGGATTCTCTCCCATAAGATTTATATGGTCAACTATTATTACAAGGTCTCCCGGTTTAAAAAGTGGGTTCAGTCCACCTGCAGCATTTGATTCAATAAGTATTTTAACCCCAAGGAATTTCATCACCCTTACCGGAAAAGCAATCTGCAATGGATGGTAACCTTCATAAAGATGGAATCTTCCCTGCATTGCACATACATTTTTCCCACCAAGTTTACCAATTACAAGATTCCCAACATGGCTTTCAACCGTAGATACAGGGAAATGAGGTATTTCCTTATAAGGTATCACAACTTTTTCTGTAATTTTATCTCCAAGAGGGCTCAATCCTGTCCCAAGAATTATTCCGATTTCAGGAACTGTGTCTGTCTTTTCCTTTATAAATTTCACACTTTCCTGGACCTTTTCCCATTCATTCACTTTTCCCTCCTTTTTCAATTTGAAAGTTCTTCACTCCTTTTCTTTGCTTTCTCTATTACTTCTTCAAATATTCTCTCAAGATTATATTTTTCAAAAACTTTTATCCCTTCAATCGTCGTTCCACCAGGAGAACATACCTCCTCTTTCAGTTTTTTTGGTTTTTTCATTTCTTTAATCATCTTACCTGCACCATAAAATAATTGCGAAACAATTTCACCTGATATACCGCTTTTCAACCCTTCTTTCCTGCATATTTTTTCAAATATCTCTGCAAAATAGAAAATATAACCAGGCCCACTTCCAGAAATAGCAGTAATCAAATCCATCTTTTTCTCATCTATTTCAAAT
>Ga0164318_10004023_pt1 | contig 14030 bp, 16 predicted proteins | sample GuaBasSedimGuay9_FD_113734 | JGI IMG/M metagenome (GOLD analysis project Ga0164318, IMG submission 113734) | Subseafloor sediment microbial communities from Guaymas Basin, Gulf of California, Mexico - Guay9, Core 4571-4, 0-3 cm | ecosystem: Environmental > Aquatic > Marine > Hydrothermal vents...
TAACCGAATTCGGAGAGTTTTTCCTTTCTAATTTTCAGTTTTTTCCGTATCCTATAGTGTTATGCAAATTTTACTAACAAATGACGATGGGATTTTCGCACCCGGCTTAGCTGCTATCTATAAAGAGCTTGTCAAGCTCGGCGACGTAATGGTCGTTGCGCCGGCGGACAGCCGTTCCGGCGCCAGTCACAGCGTTACTTTTCATCAGCCATTAGTGTGCAATAAAGTTGATATTAACGGCCAATTCACCGGCTTTAGCGTGCAGGGTTCGCCCGCCGATTGCGTTAAACTGGCCGTTATGCAATTGCACAACGGCCAAATAGATTTGCTCGTTTCAGGCATAAACAACGGCGCAAATGCCGGAATAAACGTTTATTATTCCGGTACCGTCGCCGCTGCGATGGAGGGAGCGTTCTTAAAAGTTCCCGCTGTTGCGATGTCCCTTGCCGCTGAAGAGTCAATGGACTTTGAAAAAGCAGCCGGCTATTGTGCCGAAGTCCTCGAGAAACTTATGCCCGTTAAAAACGATGGCGTAATAAATATCAACATTCCGCAATTGTCAAAAGGCAAGCCCAAAGGCGTAAGAGTTGTGCCGCAGTCAAATAAGGGCTTTGATGAACATTATATCCGCCAGAAAAATGAATATGGACAAACTGTATTTCAATTATCCGGCGGCCCGCACCGGACGGACGACTCCCCTACCGATACGACATCTCTGGAAGAGGGTTTCATAACTATAACAGCACTGGCTGCTGATATGACAAATCATAAAAGAACCCAACAACTTGCCAGCCAATGGCGGATTTAGTTCGTAGCCAATGTATAATATTTTTGAGCAACCCTGGACATTGCTGTTCACGGCGGTTATTGTTCTGCTCGTGATACCGGCAGTCCGTTTGATTTTCCCTGAAAAGCGGCGCCGGTGGTCAGCCGCAGGCGGACTTCTGGCTGTCTTATTGGCCGTAACTGCTTTTGGGCTGGACTGGCTCGTTAAAACCGACGCCGAGAAAATCAAAGACGTGATTTACACGGGCGTAAAAGCCGTCGAAAACGAAGAACCTGATGCAATCGAAGCAATCATCTCTGACAACTACCACGACTCATATCACAATACGAAAAAAGCTTTGATGCGTCACTGTCGAGCAGTGCTGTCGCCGCCGCTGGTCGAGAAAAACATAACAAGGATTCTGTCGCTCGAGATAGCACCGTCCAAAACAACTGCAACAGTAACCTTTACGGTACGAATAGTGTTCGACAAACAAAGTTATGTCTATCAAAACTTTAGGCGAATGATGCCGACAAAACTAAAGCTGCATCTGCAAAAACAGCGGGACAAAAAATGGCTTATCAACCGTGTAGAATTACTCGAAATCGACCTTCAGCCGGTCAAATGGCAGGATGTTAAGCAGACAAGCTGGTAGATGAAAAACCGCCAAAAACAGTGATAATCAACCATCATTTCCCAAAAGTAGCTGCCCAAATTGGCCGATAGATAGTAGGCCAGTAGCAGCCCAGGCCGCTGTTGTGTTGCGCACAGAAAAGAGTTGGTGATGTTTGGAAAATTGAGAGAAAAACAGCTACCCTTGAAAATCAGGGTTTTTAACATTCGCTGGTATCCCAGCAGCAGAAGCTGCGTGAATATAAGCAAGCATCGTATTAAACCTCAATCCGCCAGTGGCGGACCGCCCTTGATGGTCCGCAAAGCCGAGTGGCGACGCTGAACAAACAGGTAATATGCAGGTTATTTACAAAGGCACGGGGGCTATGAGGAAAGCAATAGTGAAAGATATTGAGCAGGTTGTAAAACAGCCGAAGCGGATTCTATCGATTAAAGAAGATGAAACTGCCGCAGAAGCAGCGAAGAAGATGAGCAGTAACCACGTTGGCTGCCTCGTGGTACTTAATGCACAGGGTGAATTTGCCGGCGTGCTGAGCGAACGGGATATGCTTGCAAAGGTACTGGCAACATCCTTATCCCCGGATAACGTACTTAACAAGGACATTATGACCCCTAATGCAATATACTGCAATACGGACACTGAAATGGCAAAAGTTGAGCAACTTATGGCAAAGCACAACATACGGCATGTTCCAGTCGTCGAGAATGGTATTCCGGTAGGTATGATATCCAGCCGGGACGTTATAGCTTATCGACTCCACAGTAACAAGGCGATGAAAGCTGCAGCCGAGCAGCTTGCAATTCTCTCGGCCAAATTAAAGGACCCAGACTTCAACAATATCCTTAAAATTGTCATAAATGAAGTCCCAAGAATCTTCGAGGCAGACCGGTCAATACTATACTTTGCACAAAAACATTCCTCGACCTCAATGATTTATCGCAAAGGTTGTTCTCTTTCCGAAGAAGACCTGCCCACGCAACAGAAGATAACGGAATTATCCGAAAACGGATGGATTATCTGTGGTAAAATCTGCGATAAATGTATCAAGTCCGGCGGCGAAGCACCCAGACTGGTTATTCCATTGAGTACTTGCGAGCAGCCCGGTGACTCCGACAATACCAGCATAAGCCACCATGGCTTTATCTGCATGTGCCGATTCAACCCGCCGTCTGCCGAACAGGAAGAACTACAACTATACAAGGCCTCTTTGCTGCAGGAAATATTAAACGTTAATCTGACGAATAGCAAACTGTACCAGAACTACCAGAAAGCTCGACATGACAGCGAGACAGACCCTTTAACCGGTGTCGGCACCCGCAGGGTCATTGAGAAGGCTCTGAAAGCCGAGTGTGCACGCGCAATTCGCTACAATCGCTCTTTTTGTATTGCTATCGCGGACATCGATAATTTCAAGCAAATCAATGACAATGCCGGCCATGCAGCCGGCGATAAGGTACTGCAAGAACTGGCCAAGATTATGCGCTCGAATGTCCGGGAAATGGATATAGTAGCCCGCTACGGCGGCGACGAATTCGTTATTTTAATGCCGGAAACAAAAATAAGCGATGCAAATGTACTGTTGGAGAGATTGCGACATCAAATCGAGACAATTTCGCTCCCCAATATTCCATCAGTAACAATAAGCTGCGGACTTGCAGAATGGGACGGCTCTTCGGACACCGCCGAACTTATGATGAAACGTGCCGACGCTGGCCTCTACGCAGCCAAACGCGCCGGCAGAAACCGTATCATCTGCGAAATATGCGCTTGATTTTCATTCACTTTCGCCGCAGGAGAAAATCTACTTCAGATTACGTTTCGTAGAATACTCAAACACCCTCACTGTGTTTTTGCCCTCCCTCTTGGCTGTATATAATGCCTGGTCGGAAAGAATTGTAATTTCCTCGGGGCTGGCGGTAGAACCATATTCACCAAGCCCTACACTGATAGAAATCTCTATCCGCTCTTTCTTCCAGATTATCGGAGAATGCGAAACTGCAGCAACCATTCGTTCGGCTACGAAAGTGGTATCAGCCAGCGAAGTATTAGGTAAAATGATTGCAAACTCGTCGCCGCCGTAACGGGCCGCTGTGTCGATTTGTCGGACACACTCTTTTATCCTTCTGCTGATTTCCTTGATAACCTTATCGCCGGCACGATGGCCATAAGCGTCGTTTATCTTCTTGAGATTGTCAATATCAATCATAATCAAGCAGATTTTACCGCCGTGTCGCCGGGACCTGCGCAGTTCTTTTTCCAAAATGTCATAAAAGGTTTTGTGATTCACAAGACCCGTTAAGCCGTCGGTTGTGGCCTGGCGCTGTACCTTCTCAAACAGCTTTATATTGCCGATAGAGGCACCGACTAACTGGCTAATTAACTCTATCAGCGCAATATCCTCACAATCGAAATTGTCGCCATCCATCTTATCCGCCAGATTGAGCACGCCAACTACTTTGTCCTGGCAAATAAGAGGAGCGATTATACAATTTTTGGTCTTATAGTTATCAGCGAAGGCACGCTGCGATTTCCTTATTATGGGCTTGTTATGCGATTCTATGTCCCCTACTCGTATAAGCTCTTTGCTTCTTACCGCCATAACCATCGGAGACGGCGAATTCTGATTCAGCGAGACTATTTTGTTTAGAAGAAATGGATGATTATGTCTCTGAAGGTGCAGAATACTGGTCGCTTCATCAAGGATATACAGAGAAACAAATCTTACGCCGACCAATTTCGGAATATTCTCGATGCAGACGTCAGCTATATTCTTAATGTCAAGGCAGTTCACCTGCCTGGCTAAAGGGGTTACCTGTTCAAGCAGAGAAATACCACCATTGGGAGATTTATCAGATAATTTAACGGTATGCTCCGAGTTTTTGCTGCCTTGCTGCATAGGTAGCCCTCAAATAATATAGGGCATAAGCCGCCACTACGGCCCAAAGAACCGCTACAAAGTTCCCTTTTGCCCATCCATAAGGGTTTTTACTACCGGCATTTTTACCAAAATGCTCACTTACTATAGAAAATTTACTAAATGTTTTCCTTTCCCCCAAAAAAATCTAAAAAAAATGCAAAAAAAGATTGACACATAGATAAATGTATTTTACCTTTTATAAAACGTAAAATATATTCTGGAACTTAAATGAACGGCCACAAATTACAGATACCCACCAAACTCTATCGAATTGGCGAATTAGTTCGCCATACTCCCTTTTCGCGACAGACTATCCACAACTACACAATAATGGGACTTATTCGCGAGACGCAATGGACTGAGGGAGGACATCGCCTGTACGACGAGTCGGTATTCGAGGCATTGTCGAGAATCATCGAACTCAAAAAGACAAAGACTCTTTCACAAATAAGACAGATTCTGACGAAAGAAAAGGACTCCGGCAAAACAGTAAATTCCTATTCGCAATCTGACAACTAACAAATGGAGACGGCTATCTCTAACAGCAGTAAAAATTCAGGGAAGTAATGAAGGGAATCAGGGATGAAAAATACAGCTTCGCTTTTTACAGATAATGTTACAGAGCTACTTGTCAAAATAATTGAGTTCACGCAGACCCGCCAGAAAATCCTCACGCTGAACATAAACAGTATCCACAATCCCGGCTTCGCCCCAAAAGATTTGGCAGTAGATGAGTTTTGCAGCTCGCTGAGCAATGCCATCAATGAACATATCACGAACAGTCGGCTTGTGCTGTGCGATACAGAAAACATTAAATTCGGTACCGGTGGCAGTTTCAGTGTCGAGCCGGTAACAGATAAACACGCCAAACAACTCCTCGAAAAAAATCAGGATGAATATATCGAGTTACAAATAAACAAGCTTCTGGAAAACTCGCTTAACCAAAGAATCGCAGTTGAGCTGCTAAGACAAAAACAAGGAACGACATCGGTTTTCGAGTAAAAACTGACAGCCACAAGTAAAAAAACAGATGAGAAACGAGACAATTCACCTACAACAAATGATGGAAAACTGTCAGCGTCAGGCAAAAGTATTGGCGATAACCAGCGGTAAAGGCGGGGTCGGCAAAACCAACATAGCGGCAAACCTTTCAGTGTGTTTGTCAGCTTCACAGAAAAAAGTCCTACTTGTCGATGCAGACTTTTCATTAGGAAATCTCGACGTAATTATGGACCTCAACAGTAAATACAACATTTCGCATGTAATTGCCGGCCAAAAAAACATTGAGGATATCATTCATATCGGTCCAGAGGGCATGGAGATAATCTGTGGCGGCTCCGGGCTTGAAAACTTGACTAATATCAATGAGTTTCAACGCCAGCGTATCCTGAACGAGTTGACCATGCTCGGCAGTAATACAGATATAATTGTAATTGATACTGCCGCTGGTATATCCAGGTCGGTTATCGGTTTTTGTCTTGCCGCCGACCACGTCCTTGTGGTTACAACACCAGAAGCCACCGCAATGACAGATGCCTACGCAATGATTAAAGTGCTGGTTGGAAACAGATTTGCCGGTCGAATCAGTCTTATCGTAAATATGGCAGAGACCATAGCGGAGGGCAAAAAAACATATCGGCAAATGGCAAACGTTGTAAGGCGATTTTTGAACACTCACATATATGATGCAGGCATATTGCTCAAAGATGAGCGATTGAGCAGCGCCGTCCGGATGCGAAAACCGGTCGTTCTGGCTCATCCCAAAGCCCGGATTACTTCATCGCTTGTGGCTTTAGCGGCAAAATTAGGCAAAGCATCAGCCGCACAACCAAACGATGAGGGATTTTTTAGAAAAGTTGTTGACTGGTTCTTCTAAAGTTATCGCCGAAGCGACCGATAAAGAAGTTGGATAAGTGTTTGTCTGTCTATGCGACAGAGGAAGTTTGTATCAGGGCGAATGTTTGTGTTTATAGGACGTAAAGTTCAGCTCTGTAAAACGTGATTAAAACTGCAGGATTTAATGGAGCAAGCCGGTGAAAACCAAACAGCAAACCGATATCAGCCAAATATGGGAACAGTTTCACAAAACCGGTGACCACCACTTCCGCAATTTACTTCTGGAGCACTACTGGCCACTGGTAAAATATACTGCCGAGCGATTGCACAGCAAGTTGCCTGATAAGGTTGAATTAGACGACCTTATCAGTGCGGGCACTTTCGGATTGAAGGACGCTATCGACGCCTTCGACCCGGCCAGAGGTGTAAAGTTCGAGACATACTGCTCGCCTCGCATAAGGGGCTCTATACTTGACGAGTTGCGGAGTATGGACTGGGTGCCGCGATTGGTTCGCTCCCGCGCCCACCAGTTGGCAAGGGCCACGCGGTCGCTCGAAACACACCTCGGCCGAAAACCTACCGAAAAAGAAACTGCAGAAGAGTTGGATATGGATACAGAAGAATTTAACCGACTCCAGCGGGACGCCAATGCTATCAGCATCGTGTCATTAAGCACTAAATACAACGACGGCGACAGCGAAAAAGACGTTCGCGAAATAGATATTATAAAAGATAAAAAGAGCCAGGACCCGCTGACCGAGGCCCAAAAGCGAGACCTGAAAAGTTTGCTTACCAAAGGCCTGACTCGGGCCGAACGGCTGATTATCGTCTTGTATTACTACGAAGAGATGACGATGAAGGAAATCGGTGCAACGCTGGATTTATCCGAGTCACGTGTCTCGCAGATGCACTCTTCTATCGTCCAACGTCTGAAAGCCCAGATGAACAGCCGAAAAAAGGAATTCGCAATTTAACCTGTCTCTCGTCGCCCGTATTCTCACTTCGATATTCGTGGTCTTGCAGCATAAGCTTGATTTTATTTCCCCGTGTGCATATAGTAAAGCAATATTCGAACGGAGAAACAAAATGAGATTTACCAAGATGCATGGGCTGGGTAACGACTACGTTTATGTCAATTGCTTCAAGCAAAAAATTACCAACCCAAATAAGCTGGCTCAAATCGTCAGCGACCGTCATTTCGGTATCGGCTCTGATGGGCTGATTTTGATATGCCCGTCAAAAACGGCAGATGTACGGATGCGAATTTACAACGCCGATGGCTCAGAAGCCGAGATGTGCGGCAACGGTATCCGATGCGTTGCTAAATATACCTACGAACATAAACTGGCCAAAGCCGGCGGTTCATTTTCAGCACCCGGCCAGCCCCCCTGCCCTGCCTCTCTGAACATAGAAACCGGCAAAGGAGTTCTAACCGTTGGCCTTGTAACAAACAGCAATGACAAAGTTGAAAAAGTGTGCGTCAATATGGGCCAGCCGATTCTAAAACCTGAAGATATACCCGTAAAACTCACCGGCCAGAAAGTAGTTGAAGAACCTGTTGAAATTCTCGGACAAAATTTGCTAATGACCTGCGTATCAATGGGTAATCCGCATGCGGTATTTTTCTGTGATGATGTTGAAGCAATAGAGCTTGAAAAACTCGGGCCTGCAGTCGAAAACCACGGGCTTTTTCCAAATCGCACCAATGTACACTTTGTTCAGGTGAATAAGCCAACTGAATTCACGATGCGGACGTGGGAGCGAGGCAGTGGAATTACGATGGCCTGCGGCAGCGGCGCCTGCGCCTGTTGCGTGGCGGCGGTGCTTACCGACCGAGGGGAAAGAGTATGCACTGCACATTTACCCGGCGGCAAACTGGATTTGAACTGGTGCGAACAAGATAATTGTGTCTATATGACCGGGCCGGCTGTCAGTATCTTCGAAGGGGTATTTGACTGGCCTGCCGATTGACCTGCCGCACTTTATCAGCAGACAAAAGGGCGCCGGTTATCCTGCCGACGCCCATATACCGTTTCCTGTTTGCTATTTGTGTCGCTTTCTCGGCAGGGCTACCAAGCTGGTCAGACCCAACATCACAGCCGTGGACGGTTCAGGAGCTTTTGCCACGATATAATCCTGTTTACCATCGTAAAGCCAACTCCGCAGATTCGATTTCGTACCCGTACCATCCAGGGAATGCAACCATTTATTAGCAGTGTCCGTTATGCTACCATCGCAACGAAAGCCAAGTTTGCCTTCTGTGCCGTCATTCTTAACATCCCATTTCAGCGGCGATTCGGGAAGGTCCTCATAAACAATCTCCCAGATAGCTACGGCAAAGGCCGCTGCATCGTGTTTCTGCTGTTTCGTAAATCCTTTCCGTTTCTTTTTATCATTTATTCTTTCTATCTCAGAAACAGAATTGCCACTCACCCAGCTCGAATCATAAAATCGGCCCCACAACTCGCTTAGATACTCGGCCTTTTTGGCGCCCATCGGCCCTCCAAGAAAACCGGTCGGCACAGGCCCATCCTCCGGCATAGCTACATCATACGTCAATGTACTGCTGGACGGTGATTCTGGCAAATCAATGCAAAATGTGCCCACCGAACCATTGGCCCAATGGTTTCCTTCACCGGTACTGCCTGTTTTGTTAAACATATAGGCGCCGGCTAACACTCTTCGTCCCGTGTATCCGCCACCCCAGATTCTCACTGTGCTGACCGCACCAAAACCGGTGTGCGCAATATCCACAGTACCCAATGGTGTGGCATCCATTACACACGGCACTGCCAGGACGACCGCAGCGCAGAAGAATACAACTGCTTTTACCATCTTCATTTTCTTTTCCCCCATATAAAAACTTCTCTAACAATCATTTCTCTTTGCCGCGGACAATCCACGGCAAGAATCCCATATTTTCCTAATCAAACAAAAATTTACACTTATTTTGGAGACAAATGCCCCACTTGAAGACAAAGCCCCCCTACTGCCACCATTTGCGACTGAAAAAGCCAACAATTTTCACTTATCCTTAACTTAAATATAGATAATATTTGCCTGAATGCCAAAAACCCGGGTTGCTTAAACCGCTGGATTTACTCAGTTTTTGTACTTCTATAGAGCATTAAATTTCCTGCTAAAAAGCGGTTTTCTTCTTAAAATCCACAAAAAAGGACAAATGTGTTGTTTTTTTGCAACATTTATGTTTGACAATATGAACATAATTCTTATCATTTATTTAGGTTATGCCGGGACAGAAAAAAGTATGACAAAAAAGAATATTCTCGTTATAGACAACGACAAAATTATAAGAGATTCGTTATGCAAGTTTCTGTCGTTCGAGGGATTTCAAACCAGCGGCGCCGGAACATTAAAGGGTGCCTTGGCCAAATTGCAAAAGCAGCCCTATTGCCTCGTTATAACAGATGTTAATTTTCCGGATGGAGACGGTCTCGAAGTATTAGAAACAATCAGGAACAACTACCCTCAAACGGTCGCCATTGTAATAACCGCCAACGGCACCATTGAAAGTGCGGTCAAAGCCATCAAAAGAGGCGCCTATGACTATCTTTCAAAGCCAATCAACGATGACGACCTGCGCCTGGCGGTAGGAAGAGCAATCAAACAACAATCGCTTATCAGCGAAAACGTGAGTCTGCGACTGCAACTCGAACAAAAATACCGGCTGGAAAATATAATCAGCCAGAATTACAAAATGGCGAAAATCTTTGACCTTGTCGAAGCTGTTGCCGACAGCAAGACCACAATACTGATGACCGGCCCATCTGGGACAGGAAAAAGTATGCTCGCAAGAGCGATACATCATCGTTCGAGTCGGCATAACAAACCCTTTATTGAGGTTAGCTGTGGTGCGCTGCCGGATACGCTGCTCGAAAGCGAATTATTCGGCCACGTTAAAGGAGCTTTCACCGGCGCCGTAGATAATAAAAAAGGAAAGTTCCTGGCTGCGGATTCCGGAACGATTTTTCTCGACGAAATCGCAAACGCCTCTCCAGCACTTCAGGTCAAGCTTTTGCGCGTTTTACAGGACAGGCAATTCGAGCCGGTCGGCAGTAATAAGACCATAACCGTCGATACGCGAGTTATAATTGCCTCAAATCGGGACCTGAAAGATGAAGTAAAACAAGGTAGATTCAGGGAAGACCTGTATTACCGAATAAACGTGGTAACAATAAATCTGCCGGCTTTGCGTGAGAGAGTTGGAGACATCCAGTTGCTAACAAGGCACTTTTTACAATTGTACTGTACGCAGCACAACAAAGAAAAACTTGGCATTACCGACAAAACATCGGAGTATTTGGAGCGTTATTCCTGGCCGGGCAACGTCCGCGAACTGGAAAATGTAGTCGAACGAGCGGTGCTGCTTAGCAAAGATAAATTCATTCGACCTGATGATTTGCCGGCCTCAATCAGGCAACCCCAAAACTGGCAACAAAAAAACTATACGCCAATGAGCTTAAAACAAGCGCTGGCTGAGCCGGAGAAAAATCTTATCCGCCAGGCGCTCGAAGCCAACCACTGGAACAGACAGGAAACCGCAAAAGCGCTGCAGTTGAACCGGACGACTTTGTATAAAAAAATGAAGCGCTACGGCCTTTACGCCGAAGCTGAACAATTAGGACTGACGTAAAATTGATAAATGATAATTGATTATTGGAAAGCTCAAAATAGCGACCACAACTTTACTAATCTACAAAAAAATTAAGGAACAGAAAATGAAAGCGAGAAAGTATTGGACATTGGCACTTGTGTTGACATTGGGCGTTATCTTAGGCGGCTGTACTACCTGCGATGAAATCAGGAGCAAAACCAGGGAGCGGCTCCTGCAGCTATCAGCAGGTATGACAAAAGAAGAAGTCCTTGACATCACGGGAAGGCGAAGAATCTGCTGTACCACAACAGGAGCAACCACAAAGACCATCAACAATCCTTATAGCTCTGAAATACTGGTTGGCAAAGGTAAAACTCTTGAGGTACTGTACTACTACACGGACAGAAAACACGCCGGCTTTGCCGTCAGAGATGAAGACCTTACTCCGGTTGTTTTTGAAGACGACCGGCTCATCGGCTGGGGCTGGAATTTTCTTAACGAACAAATTGAGAGGTATGAAATAAAATTCCGCCGAAAACGATAATAATGCCCGGGACTGGAGTCGAACCAGCACCCGCCGAAGCGGACCAGCCCCTCAAGCTGGCGCGTCTGCCTATTCCGCCACCCGGGCCTTTTAATTGATTATTGATTATTGATTATTAATTGTCAATTCAGAAATCTGAACGGCAAGTAAAACTCAATCACACACCTCTCTCATTATCCCACAACAGAATCTGCAAACGCTGGCAGAACGCAAAGCTGGTTTGCTTGCACAACTCAGCTACCATTTCAGATTTTTCAAGAAGCTCATCCCTTGTCCCTGCCTGCGGCATCAGCATCACCTTTTCCAAATCGATGTTGCCAATTTCCTCTATTGTTTGCTGTATCTCAGGTAAATCGGCCTGCGAATCCACAACAAACTTCAGTTGATATTCATAATGAGCGAGCAACTCAGCTAATACAGCTATATCCAATCTTGAATCCTCGTGAATAGCAGCAAGCTTGGCGTCATCCGGCATAGAGTTGCTCAACTTCGGGCTGATACTCATCAAATCACAGGGCAACTCCGGTATGAATGCGATGCCGGAAGTTTCAATCGTTATATGTTTTCCACTTTTCTTTAGCTTTTCTACCAATTGCGGCAAATCTGAATTTATCATTGGCTCACCGCCGGTGAGCACCACGAACTTGCTTTGGTATTGTTCGACAGCCCGCACAATTTTCTCAATGCTGTAATGGGACCCTGCTGTTTCGTCCCAGCCGTATTTTGTATCGCACCACCGGCAGCGCAAAGGACAGCCCGCAAGGCGCACGAACACGCTGGGAACACCGGCTAAAAACCCTTCGCCCTGTAAAGAATAAAATATCTCGCTCACTCTCACTTTGTTATTCTTTATTCGACATTCGATATTCTATCGGGTCTTTCAGGCCTGCCTCGGCGAAACCCTTTAATCTCAATCTGCAGGAATCGCACCTGCCGCAGCTTCTACCTTCATCATCCGGGTCATAACAACTATGCGTCATAGAATAATCCACGCCAAGCTTTGTGCCTGTAAGGATAATTTCACTCTTGCTCATCTTTATAATTGGAGTATGAATCTTGAATTTTCCCCTGCCTTCAATAGCGGCTGCGGTGGCAAGATTAGCCGTTTTTTCAAATGCCACGATAAATTCAGCCCGGCAATCGGGGTAGCCGCTGTAGTCGGTTGCGTTGACGCCGATAAAGATATCAAACGCCTCCAGCACCTCGGCCCAGGCAAGTGCGCAGCTCAGAAATATCGTGTTGCGAGCCGGCACATAGCTCGGCGGTATTTGCCCCGAATTACCTAAATCCACCCTGTCCTTTGGAACTTCGATACTCGGGTCTGTCAGTGCTGAACCGCCGAACTGGGCCAAATCAATATCGATTATGCGATGCTCGATTACCCCCAAAAAATCAGATACCCTTTTTGCCGCCTCGATTTCCAGCCGGTGGCGCTGGCCATATCTGAAAGTTAAGCCGTAGCATTGGAATCCTTTACTGCGGGCAACGGCCAGAGTTGTGGCTGAATCGAGCCCGCCGCTCAGTAAAACAACCGCTTTCTTATTTTTTTCCGTCATCCTTCTTCGACCTTGTCAAAATCAGCAATACTTATTATATTAGTTTAGCCGAATTTTTGCGAGGTTCAACAAAATGGCCAAAAGAAAAGAACTGGAATTATTCGACAACCCACGTCCAGAGCGTGACTATCATATCACAGTCAGATGTCCCGAATTTACCAGCGTTTGTCCTCGGACGGGCCAGCCGGACTTCGGCGAAATTACCATCGAATACTGCCCCAATAAAAGCTGCATCGAGCTAAAGAGCTTAAAGTTCTACATCCAGAGCTACCGCAATAAAGGCATTTTCTACGAGGCGCTGACAAATGATATACTGGATGATTTAAGTACTGCCTGCAAACCACGCTGGATGAAGGTTACTTCCCGCTTTACACCTCGCGGCGGAATAACCACAGAGGTGGTCGCAGAATATAAAACAGAAATCAAAATAAAGAGTTAAGAGGTTGTAAAATGGCCATAACATTTCATTGTAAGTATTGCGGCAAAAAGATAGAGGTGCCAGACAGTGCCGGCGGCAAATGGGGCAAGTGCCCTGCTTGTCATAACAAAGTATATGTCCCCAGCGATGATTCCGGTGAAGAGCTGAAAGTTGCACCGATAGATGAAAGTAACGATGCGAAGCAAAAAAAACTAATGGCCGAAACATACAAACTTACACAGGATATACTGCTTGAAAGAAAAGCGCCAGATGAACTTTCGTCGGCGTCCGAGATAAGTGATAAGGAACTGACAAAAAACATTATTCTGTATTTGAGACAGATGGCTGATGGCCAACTCGACCAGGCCGAAAGTATTGCCGATTCAATAATCTCCTGCGGCGAAAGAGCCGTTAAGGTTCTTGACAGAATAGCGCTCAGCGAAATCCCCGAGCCGGAATTAGCCAACATCCCGACACAGGTACTTTCCGGCCTGATAAGAAAGCTGCGTTCCAGAATAAGCTGATTTTTTTCTTTTGTTTTTTCCCATTTTTTCAAAATTTGATACCAGCGTCAAAGGTATTTAGTATAAAAAATATCATAAATTCTTGTAAATTCAGCTACTTATACCAATTGGAGTTAATTTTTGCGCCCTGTCATTCCCGCGAAAGCGGGAATCCATAGGTTTATATATGTATTGGATGCCTGCTTTCGCAGAAATGACACAATAATTGATTGTCTGTCAA
>Ga0164318_10004025_pt1 | contig 14024 bp, 7 predicted proteins | sample GuaBasSedimGuay9_FD_113734 | JGI IMG/M metagenome (GOLD analysis project Ga0164318, IMG submission 113734) | Subseafloor sediment microbial communities from Guaymas Basin, Gulf of California, Mexico - Guay9, Core 4571-4, 0-3 cm | ecosystem: Environmental > Aquatic > Marine > Hydrothermal vents >...
GAACTGGCTTGCCCTTTTCAGTGCGTGTTTTGCAATCAGCAGAAAATTACCGGTATCCAACTCATTCCTGATGATGCAGAAATAATAAACACGATTGAATCTCATTTATCTTCATTCAAAGAAAGGAATAGAAGGGTTGAAATTGGCTTTTTTGGTGGAAGTTTTACGGGAGTTCCTTTCGATCAACAAAAACATTATTTGGAAATTGTTCAGCCGTTTATCCAATCTGGGGAAGTTGTAGCCATCCGTGTTTCTACCCGTCCTGATTATATCGGGGAAAAGGAATTGACATTGCTTAAAAAGTACAGCGTTCAGTCTATCGAATTGGGTGCACAGTCATTTGATGAAGAAGTATTGAAACAATCCTTCCGCGGCCACACTGCTAAACAGACGGAAGCAGCAGCAAAAGCAATACTGAAAGCAAACTTTCAGTTGGGATTACAAATGATGATTGGCCTTCCGGGAGACAGCCTGCAAAAAGCGTTAAAAACCGCGAAACGAATTATTGAACTTGGTGCGCATACTACCCGGATTTATCCTGTTGTCGTTATCAAAGATACCGCCATGCACAAATGGTACGAACAGGGAAAATATAAACCGTTGAGCCTTGATGAAGCCGTTGACTGGACCAAACAAATCTTGCCGCTTTTTGAAGAAGCAGGAGTAAAAGTATTGCGTGTTGGATTGCACCCTTCCGAAGGATTACTCAGCGGTGATGAATTGGTGGCCGGTCCTTTCCATCCTTCTTTTAAAGAATTGGTACTGACAGAAATTTGGGGAGATTTGTTCAGACCATTATTGAAATCTGAGCAATCAGATGATATTCTTGTTCAGGTTCCGATTGCTCAACTAAATGCTGCAATTGGCCATCAGGCAAAAAATAAGAAATTGTTACTTGAGAAGTTTCGGAAAGTGAAGTTTGTGGAAGACAAAAACTTGGTGGGGAGGGAGTTTGTTGTGGTTATTGGTGATTAGGTCTGGTTTTAAGCTATTGGGATGTGCACAATGGAAGGTCTTCCAGTCCCACATCTTTTTTCTTTTCCCTCATGCAACCAAAACCCCTAAAACAAAGTCAATCTAAATTATTCGGTAGACTTAATTTGATACTTTTACGAAGTTTTCCGAATGGGGGATTTAATAATGAATTCAACACCAAACGAAATGCTACTTCAAAAGTTTGTTTTTACTTTTCTAATACTTTTTTGCTTGCTGGTTTTTGGACAAGCTCAGGAAGTTTCCGGCGAAGTAGAAGAACTGTATAATCACACAGAGCAAATCTACAGTACGGACGACTTACTGGTGAACGGACAAATTTATATCCCTACCCGTACCATTGCCAAGGGAAGCCCTTATTTTGGAAAAAATAAATTTTCAGAAGGCGTAGTAATTATTAAAGGCCGGCAATTTGATGGTGTACTTCTAAAATACAACCTGGAGGATCAACGCTTGATTTTACGTGCAGCTCTTGAATCGGGAAAGTATGTTACGATAGTGCTAAATTCAAAGCTTGTTGATGCTTTTAACATTGGAGATCAGGAATTTATTAATGCCGATTCATACTTTAGCAATTCTAATTTTTCTGGGTTTTATACCCTGGTTTACGAAGGAAGTTTTGTATGTTTAGTTAAATACAAAAAAACATTCAGGGCGGTTTATGATACTCAAACACCAAATGGGAGTTATACCGAAATGAAATCGGATTATTTTATTTTCGAAAATGGAAGATTAGAAAACATCACTAAAAAGAAAGCACTATTAAACCACTTTCCCATACAAAAAAAGGAGATTAAAAGTTTTATTCGGAAACATAAAATTCAGTATAAAAAAGCAAATATATTTTCGCTGCATCAATTAATGAAATATTGTGATTCGATTTCAACAGGTAAATAGTTCTGTCATAAACATTAGTTTTTGTTACTGGTATGGAAACAACAAATTACAAGTATCAAAAATCAAAACTTGTCCGTATGGATAAATCACAATATCAAAAAATCAATGACCGAAATGCTTTTGAATATTTGGAAATTGGTTTTTTGAAAATTATTTGTGATTTGTTTTTTGTGATTTGGAACTTAATTATGGTAAACCATCGTAAATATATACGAACCCCAAACAGAGCCATTCTGATTCTGGTTTTTGGTTTGTTGTTCATCAACAGCAGCCAACTTTTTGCACAGGCAGAAAACATTCCTATAGGACGTGATTTTGACCAATTATCATGGAATGATTTTGTAAACCGTCTGGAAAAAGAAAAGTCCATCCGGTTTTTTTTCGAAGCCGACAGTATCCCGGAATTTACGGTCCATATTGCATCCGACAGCAGTACATTGGAAGAAGTGCTTCAGCAAAATCTGGGTCCATTAAACATTAGCGCAGCTTTTGATAAAAACGGGAATGTTTTTATAACGATCAACAAGCCACTCCAAACATCCTTTCCCCCTAATTTTTTTGATGCGATGGACAAGGACATCCCTACAATAGTTGCTCCCGAAAGCAAAGCAGATACCATCCAAAAGTTTCTTGCTACGCATAAGGAATATGTTACCAGAACCATTGTGGTAGGTACGAAAAAGAAAGGTGTTGGTAAAAAAACGGCGACTGTCAGTGGTTTTGTAAAACGCAGTGAAGATGGTCTTCCGGTTATTGGAGCCACCTTGTTTGTTGAAGAACTGAAAACAGGAACCTCCACCAATGTTTCGGGATATTTTTCCCTCACGCTAAAAAAAGGAAAACACACATTGATTGTTAGTAGTGTTGACAGTGAGGAAGAAAAATATGAGATGGAACTTCTGTCGGATGGGCGACTTGATGTAAGTTTAGATAAAAAGATTTATTCCCTGAAGGAGGTCGTAATTACTTCGGAGCAGGAGGACAATATCAGAAGTACCCAGATGGGCTACGAAAAATTATCAGCAAAAAGTGTCAAAGAAATTCCAACGGTAATGGGCGAACGCGATATTATTAAAGTTGCGCTGTTGCTCCCCGGTGTTCAGTCTGTTGGCGAGGGTGCCGCCGGTTATAATGTCCGCGGAAGCCCGGCCGACCAAAATGTATTTTACATGAATAACATTCCGGTTTATAATGTTTCGCACCTGATGGGATTTTTTACGGCTTTTACACCCGAAGCCATCGACGAATTTACTTTGTACAAAAGCAATATCCCGGCAAAATATGGTGGGCGCTTGTCTTCTATTTTCGATATCAAAGCCAAGGAAGGCAATAAAAAGAAATTCTCGATGCGTGGCGGCATCAGCCCTATTACCGGAAGCCTGATGGTTGAAGGCCCTTTTGCAGAAGATAAAAGCAGTTATATGATTGCCGTTCGATCTACTTATTCCGATTGGATACTAAAGCTTATCGATAATTATGAAATTCAAAATAGCAAGGCTTATTTTGCCGATGCTGTAGCCAATTTTTCCATTGCACTCAATCCCAATAACCAGCTAAAAATACTTACTTATTTTAGTTACGATGACATCAGTCTTGTTTCGAATACCCGTTTCGACTATCAAAATCAGGGCGCTTCGGTGGGTTGGGAACACATTATCAACAACAAGCACAATTTGGATTTGACCTTTGTTTATGCCAAATATGCTTTTAACGAAGAAAACGAAGAACTGAAACTAGCAGCCTATAAACAAAATTATAGCCTGAACCACAATGAGGTAAGGGCTAATTTTACATTGAGGCCTAACAATAAGCACCAAATTTCGGTTGGTTTTAATTCAATCCTTTATCTGCTTGACAGGGGAAACCACTTGCCTTTAAATGATGAATCGTTGACCAAAGCCGTTTATTTAGGTAGCGAACAAGGAATAGAAACCGGAATTTACATCGATGAGGAATGGACTATTTCACCCTTGTTTTCTGTTTCTGGCGGGTTCAGGTACAATATTTACGCCTACCTCGGTCCGCAAACAGTTTACGAATATGGGGAAGGCCTGCCGATGGAACCAGAAAATATTGTTGATACCGTTTCCTATGGAAACAATGAAATTATCCAGAGCTATTCTGGTCCTGATTTTCGCCTGGCAGCCAAGTACATTTTTACGCCCAATCTTTCAATAAAAGCCAGCTTTAATCAAATGCACCAGTATATTTTTATGCTTTCAAATACCATTGCATTGTCGCCAACCGATAAATGGAAACTGGTGGACAGCCACATCAAACCAATGAAAGGCCAGCAATATGCTTTTGGTATTTTCTCAAATTTTGCAAAAGGAAGACTTGAATTTTCTGCCGAAGCCTATTACAAAAGAGTGGAAAATCTGGTAGAATATAAGGACGGTGCCGATTTGCTTGTAAACGAAGTTATAGAAACCGATGTATTGCAGGGCGATCTGGATGCTTATGGTATTGAATTTATGCTCCGGAAGCCTTTCGGTAGGTTTAATGGCTGGATTAATTATACTTACTCGAGTTCGAATGTTTTGGTGACTGGATCTACACCTTCCGAAATGATCAACTTTGGGAATGCCTACCCGGCAAATTACGACAAACCCCATGCCTTGAATTTGGTAATGAATTATAAATTTTCGCGCCGATTAAGTGTTTCTTCTAATGTTGTTTATGCTACCGGAAGGCCGGTAACTTATCCCACAGCTATTTATTATCAGGATGGGGTTCAGATTATTCATTATTCGGCAAGAAACGAATTCCGCTTACCCGATTATTTTCGGATTGATTTTTCCGTCAACCTTGAAGGCAACCTGAAGAAAAAGAAAGCTTTTCATGGTTCCTGGAATTTCTCGGTTTATAACCTTACGGGAAGAAAAAATGCCTATTCGGTTTATTTCAAATCGGAAAATGGAAAAATAAACGGCTACAAACTTTCCATTTTTGGAAGCCCGATTATTTCGCTGACCTACAACTTTAAATTGGGGAATTATGAAAACTAGACGGTTGGGGATATGTATGGTCATATTTGGAAATGGGAAAAATAAAGTAAAATGGGAAATAGGGAATAGTATCTTTTCCCTTCCCTTATACCCTATTCCCCTTATACCCTTATTCCCCTAAAAGATATTTACTAAGCATGATACAAAAACGATATATTCATCAAATTCTTATTTTCATCTTGGCAGTACTACTCAGTTCCTGTGTTGAAAGATACTGGCCCGATTTGGGCGGGGCTTATGAAGATGCTTTGGTGGTTGATGGAATAATTACCAATAATCCAGGACCATATACTGTAAAATTGTCACATTCCTCTTCTGTTGAAACCCCTAAATATCTTCCTTATACAGCTTGTAGTGTTTCAATAAATTGTGATGATGGAAGTACCGAACAACTTATCGAAACCGATCCTGGAGTCTATTTATCATCAGTATTTGGCATGCAGGGAGAGATTGGAAAAAAGTATAAGATCATTATTTATACCCCGAATGAACAAACTTACGAATCTCCTTTTCAGGAACTGAAAGCCCCCGTTGAACTGGCTGATGTTTATTATCAGGAAGAAATTCAACCATCGGAAGACCTTAACCACAATTTGGAGGGTCTTCGTTTTTATCTGGATACAAAACCGGCTGTACAAGACACCAATTATTTCCTGTGGAAAATGGAATCGACTTATAAATTTGAGTCTTCTTATTTAATCCGATATGTTTACGACCAGCGACATATGAGTGTTTGGCCACAGCCGGATACTTTTTACACTTGCTGGAAATCGGAGCAGATTCCGGAGTTATTCACTTACGAAACGGCACAGCTTTCTGAACCGGTCATTAAGCACTTTCCGCTGCATTTTGTTTCGACAGAAGACAGGGAGTTGTCCATTCGTTACAGTTTACTGGTCCGTCAATTTACGGTTACTAAAGAAGTTTTTTCCTATTGGGACAGCCAGCGCGAGCAAAACGACAAGCAGGGAGGAATGTACAATAAACAACCGTATCAGATTTTGGGGAATGTCACAAACGCAAAGCATCCGGGCGAACCGGTAATGGGTTATTTTCTTGTGGCTGGCGTTTCGGAAAAGCGTATTTTTTTAGATCGGCCGAGTCTTCATTTTTATTATTGGACTTGTGAGTTAACCCGGGCTGATTTTGAAAGGGTTGGTGATCTGAGAAGGACAAGCAGTTCGGAATGGCCCATTTATTTAACAACTGATGGGAGTGGGAGAGTAGCCTATCCAGATCAAATTTGCCTTGATTGCAGGGAGAAAGACGGGGAAATTGAGGCACCTGATTTTTGGGAGGACAAATGAAATGGAAACCACATATTTATCTGATCTTCATCACCATTTTATCGGTGTTGCTAAATTCTTGCGTAGAAAAGTATTGGCCCGATTTGGGAGATAAATACGATCAAATACTGGTAGTCGATGGCTTGATTACCAACCAACCGGAATCGTATATGGTTAGCCTGTCATATTCTACACCATTGAGGGGTGGAAAAAAAACAAATGTACAGGGATGCGAAGTATTAATAACCGACGATACGGAGAATACAGTTTTATTAAGCGAAATAAATCCGGGACAATATGTCACCACCAATCCTGCTTTTCAGGGAGTGGTGGGAAGAAAATATAAATTAACGATACATACGCCAGAGGATAAAACCTACGAATCAGGTTTTCAGGAATTGAAACCACCGGTTGGGTTAGATACGGTATATGCCAAACTGGAATCCAAACCCAATCCGGATGATGATTACGATTTGACAGGTTATCAGTTTTATGTGAGCTCCGATGCGGCAATAGATGATACCAATTATTATTTCTGGAGCATGGAACAAACCTATGAATACAATTCTAACTACAGGATAAGGTATATTTTTGATGGGAAAATGAATCCGGTTACATTTCCCACTCCCTTTTATACCTGCTGGAAAACCAGTACGGTATCTGAAATATTTACGTATAGTACTACCAATCTTACCGAATCGGTCATTCATGACCTGCCTTTGCATTATGTAACTACGGAAACCAAGGAACTTTCTGTCAAATACAGTTTACTGATTAAACAACTGAGTCTGACCAAAGAGGCTTACAACTATTGGTACAATCTCCAGAAACAGGTTGCCGGACAAGGTTCTTTGTACGATAAACAACCGTATCAAATTCAGGGAAATATGTCGAACATTGTGAATCCTGAAGAAACGGTTTTGGGTTATTTTCTTGTTGCCGGAAGCGATGAAAAACGGATTTTTGTGGATAAGCCTACTGATGTCCAATTTCACTACAGTACCAATTGTGGAATGGTAACCGATGATTTGATGAGAATGTTGTATTCGATCAGGCATAAATGGCCGGTTTTTCTGACGATTCTTTTTGAAGGGGAAGGCAGTGGTGGAGTTACTGCATTGCCTTCCGATCCAGTCTGCGTCGATTGCAGAGAAGCTGGTGGAGATGATGAGAAACCTGATTTTTGGGAGGACTGATATTGAGAATAAGGTAAAATGGGAAATAAGGGCAATAAGGAAATATGGGAAATAGGGAAATAGGGTAATTGGGAAATAGGGTAATTGGGAAATAAGGTAATATGGGAAATCAGGTAATAAAGGCTTGGCTCTTCCCCCCTATACCCCTTATTCCCCCTATACCCCTTATTCCCCTAAAAAGTTTTTACAAACGATGAAACAGAAACTAAATATAAGTTTAATTATCAGCATTGTACTGTTAAACTCCTGTGTAGAAAGATATTGGCCTGATTTGGGAGATAAGTACGAGAAAATATTAGTAGTAGATGGCATGATCACCAATCAGCCCGGACCATATGCTATTCGTTTGTCTTATTCTTCTCAAGTGAGATATATTGAATCATTGCCAGTACAGAGATGCGCTGTCATGATTTCTGATAATTTTGGAAATACAGAATTTCTGAAAGAGTTTGAACCAGGAAAATACATCACAACAAATCCTGAATTTCAGGGAGTTGTTGGTAGGCAATACAGATTAAAAATCTTTACAGCTGACGAGAAAACTTACGAATCACCATTCCAGGAGTTGTGGGAAGCTGTAGCGATTGATTCCATTTATGCGCATTTGGAATATCATTACAGTCCGGAAACTACCTATGAACTGGCAGGATTTCAGTTCTATATTTCCTCAGATATTTCCACCAAAGACACAACTTATTTCTTTTGGAGACTAGAGCAAACCTATAAATTTGATGCCAATTACAGGGCCAGGCATATGTTCGATGGTCAAATGCATAATGTTACTCATCCGGCATTTAATTACACCTGTTGGAAGACAGAACCAGTTCCTGAAATATTTACTTATAATACCAGTCGTTTGAGTGAGCCCGTTATTCAGGATTTGCCATTGCATTATGTAACAACCGAAACAAAAGAACTTTCCAAAAAATACAGTGTGTTAGTCAATCAATTAACCATATCAAAGGAAGCTTACAATTATTGGTATGCTGTACAAAAGCAAATAGAGGGGCAAGGTTCTTTATACGACAGACAACCCTACCAGATTCGTGGGAATATTATTAATATGAATGACCACAACGAACCGGTATTGGGCTATTTTTTTGCTGCCGGTAGCGATGAAAAGCGAATTTTTGTGGATAGGCCCTCAGGTGTGAATTTTCATTTTAGTACAACTTGTGGATATATAACCGAGGGTTTAATGAATGCTTTGTATAAACTCAGAAATCAATGGCCTGTATATTTAATGCGTATCTTTAGTGAAGAAGGCGGGGGATATGGATCAATGGCATTACCTAACAGCCAATCTTGTGTTGATTGTAGGGAGGCTGGTGGTTTCATTATGAAACCTGATTTTTGGGAGGACTGATATTGAGAATAAGGTAAAATGGGAAATAAGGGCAATAGGGCAATAAGGAAATATGGGAAATAGGGTTTGGGAAATAAGGTTTGTTTTTCACATGTACACCCTTATACCCCTTATGCCCTCATTCTCCTATACTCCATTTCGCCATAAAAGACATTTATAAACGATGAAACAAAAACTAAATATTTATCTGATTTTAATCACCATCTTTATCACTCCAACAATAATGGGTCAGGATGTGGTGGGAACAAATGTTCAGGAAGAGGTAACTTTATTTACTGACAGAGACCTCTATTTATCTGGTGAAAACATTTGGTTCAATGCATTTATTTCGGTGAATAATGTATCCGAAAACAGACAATTGAGCAATGTGCTGTACATTGAACTTTTTCAAAATAACCGGGCCATCGTAAAAAAGAAGTTTCAGATTGTTGATGGCAAAGTCGAGGGTATGTTGGCTATTCCCGAAGAAATTCACTCAGCCAATTATTACCTTCGTGCTTACACCCAATACCAGCGAAATTTTCCACCAGAAACATTTTTCACCAGCCTGCTTACGATTATCAATCCTGAAATACCCGTACGAAAATCAAAAACCAGGCCTGTAAAATTGGTAGAAATTATTCCTGAATGTGGACAAATCCTCTCAGGATTACCAGCAAAAATTGCTGTAAAATTGAATGCTAATCTACTGGAAATTGTTGAAAAAAGTTTACTAACCGATCAGCACCAAAACACAATTGACTCTGTTCAGTTTGTTGAAAATGGCCTGGCATTAATTGAATTTACACCTAATGATTCACTTGCCTACTTCTTAACATTTATAACAAATACAGGAGATACGCTTACAGAGCCACTTTCCAAAAATTCTTCACTGGGAATTATTATCAGCGAAAATTGGAAAAACAATAAGGTAAATTTTTATTCCAATCAAACTTATCGCCTAAGTAATAGTCCTGCACACTGGCTGGTATTGTATTCCATAGATGGGGTAAAGGAATTTGAAATGGCGATTGAAATTAAAAAAGCGGAGCAAACCATCGCATTTGATGCTGGCAAGCTGGAGCCCGGATTATATTCCCTTGTCCTAAAAAATGAAGAAGGAAAAGTAATTACATTCACTACATTTTATAAGCCTTCCGAAAAATCGGAAACAGTAAAATTGAGCACTTCAAAAAATGTCTTTAATCAACGGGAGGCCGTTCAATTAACCCTTCATTCGCAGTTTAAAAATGAGTATGAAAATAGCTGCATATCGCTTGCTGTGGTAAAAAAAGGAACAGCTTTTTCTTCCAATCATTCGCTACCTGTTTTTATTGTCGAAAATCCTTTATTACTTCCCATTTTTGATAATCGTTTAAATTTGACAGATACATCTATTAACAGGCAAATTACAGCAGCCCTGATTCTGAACAGGTATTTTTTCAATTCGCAAATTATTGGGTATCAGTCTGGAAATAATAATACAAAAAAATCAGACTGGTTGCCCGAAACCAGAGATGTTAGTTTAAGCGGAATTATCCGCAATACCCGAACCGGGCAAGTACTGCCCAATATTTGGGTTTATGCTTCAGTACTGGGTACTGATGCCCAGTTTCATGCTTACAAAAGCAGGGAAGACGGCAGTTTTATTTTTTCGCTGAATCAACTGAATAATTCCCACAATCTTTCGCTGACGATAGATTCGATTCCGGGCATTGAAGCCGAGTTCCTGATTTACAACGATTTTTCGGATAATTGGCCTGCCACTCAAGACATCCCTTTACAAATCGACAGCAGCCAACAGTTGGTACTGGAAAGCATGTTTGTGAATTATCAGGTAGCACAAATGTTTAAGAAAAAAGAACAGCTTAGCGAACAATCTGCCGATACATTACCTTTCCCGTTTACTGATTTGCAAGCATCCATAAGCTTAAAAGATTTTGTTGCCCTGCCAACAATGCCCGAAGTTTTGAATGAGTTGGTGCCCTATGTAAATGTGAGAAAAAGAAAAGGAGAACACGTCCTTGCTGTTGTTGACCAGACAAGAAAAAATGTGTACGATCATCCCTTGATTTTGGTTGACAATCTACCGGTTTTCAATGTCGATGAAATACTGGCCATCAATCCTGCTAAAATAGAACGCATTGATGTAATTGGCAAGGTTTACAGTTTTGGCGATTTACTTATAGAAGGCATCGTTATGTTCCATACAAAAACCGATAATTTTGCAGGTATTCAATTGCCATCGGCTTCGATTTTTGTCGAATACCAAACCATTACTCCTTCGGCTGCCGTTCAGTTCCCGGTTTACAATCCGCAAAATAGAACACCTGGCCACAGCCCCGATTTTAAAAACCTGCTGTACTGGAACCCCAATGTCCAAATTTCAGGAAACGATACCACCATCACGTTTTACACTGCTGACGAAGTAACCAAATACGAGATTATTGTAAGCGGCAAAACTGCGGATGGCAGGCCTGTTTTTGGGAGGCATGAAATTAGGGTGAAGTAACTTCTAAGCATCGTAGTGGTCAGACGATTATACTCTGGGACATAATATTGCCCGATGACCGAAGCGAATCTGTTACTGGCGCGCGAATCTTCGCGTGCCTCAAATTTAAAGTATCTGGAAAATCCGTGCGCCAGTTTGGTGTAATTCGATATTAGAGGAATTAAGTCAATTCTAGAAAATGCTAATAATTGTTAATGACGATTTATCTTCGGATTTTTTCCTTTACTTTTGAAGAACATTTCCTTTTTACGCAACCAATAATTCAATCATCATGAAAAAAAATATTGACCGACGGGAATTTGTCAAACGGGGATCTGCCGGATTGGTCGGCGTTACCCTTATTCCTTCCTTTTTAACTATGAATATGAAAAATACTTTCGCGGCAGCAAACAGCGATCAGTTGGGGCTGTCAGATTATTATGAACGCTTTGGGGTAAACGAAAAAGTCATTCGTGAAGTCATGGCCGAAGCCCTTTCGCGTGGTGGTGATTATTGCGATGTTTATTTTCAACACAGCCTGAAAAATTATATTGGCCTGGAAGACAAATCAGTCAATCGTGCTTATTCTGTTGTTGATTTCGGAGTGGGCATCCGGGTATTAAAAGGCGATCAGACCGGTTATACTTTTACCGAGGAAATCACACCCAAAGCCATGAAAAATGCTGCCCGAACAGCAGCAAATATTGCCAACAGTCCGGCGCATGTGGAGCCTGTTGCATTTGAAACACATCCGCATCCCGAATATTACGCCATCAAAACGCCCTGGGAGCAGGTTTCCATCGATGAGAAAATCCCTTATTTGCAAACAATAAATGACAAAGTTTTCTCGCTCGATAATCGGATTATTAAATCCAATATTTGGTTCAGCGACGAAACTTCTTATATTTTATTTGCCAATTCCGAAGGACGTGTTACTTACGATTATCGTCCCCAAAGTTCCATTTCGGCAAGCTGTACCGCCGAACAAAATGGCAAACGTGAAAATGCCTATTTCGATCTTGCCGGAAGAAATGGTATCGAATTCTTCACCCCAGAAAATATTGATCGCATTGCCACAGAATCCGTAAAAAGAACGGTTTCGCTTTTCGATGCCGTTAAACCCGAAGGTGGCGAAATGGAAGTGGTGCTGGCAGCCGGAAGTTCGGGAATCCTTTTACACGAGGCTATCGGTCACGGAATGGAAGCCGATTTCAATCGCAAAGACATCTCAATTTTCAGCGATAAAATTGGCAAGAAAGTTTCCAACGAATTTGTAACCATCGTTGATAATGGTACGAACCCCAATATCCGTGGTTCTTTAAATATTGACGACGAAGGCAACGATACAGAAGAAACGGTTCTGGTACAAAACGGAACCATGACCAGTTATTTACACGACCGCATCAGTGCCAAACATTATGATTTAAAACCTACCGGTAGCGGACGACGTGAATCCTTCCGCCACAACCCGATGCCACGTATGCGCAACACTTATATGCTGAATGGCCCGCACACCAAAGACGATATTATTGCCAATACAAAAAAGGGATTGTATGCTGTTACCTTCACCAACGGACAGGTAAATATTGGCGGTGGCGACTTTACTTTTTATGTGAAATCGGGTTATTTAATTGAAAACGGAAAAATCACCAAACCTGTTAAAGACATCAATATTATTGGAAACGGTCCCGATGTCCTTAGTAAAATTACGATGGTAGCAGATGACTTCAAAATGGCCGAAGGCGGTTGGACCTGTGGCAAAAACGGGCAGGGAGTTCCGGTTTCGATGGGTCTTCCCACTGTAAAAGTATCGAGTATTACTGTTGGTGGGGTGTGAGTAATAATGTCATTATAAATGATGATAATTACTAAAGATATTATATCGGAAAATTCAAAAAAATGAATGGTCTTTATTATTTGACCCACCCCTACACCCCTCCATGGAGGGGATTTATGGAATTCATTTTTTGAATTTTCTAATAAATTGCGAAGTAAAAAGAATGAATACAAACCCCTAAACTTAGGTTAGCATGTCCAACTCCCGTCTTCCTGAGCGAAGTCGAAGGAGAAGGGCTGGGTAAAAAAAATACTAAAATGGAAAAATTAGAATTAGCAAAGTGGGCATCAGATTATGCCATTAAAAAAGGGGCAGACCAAACGGCAGTAAATGTTTCAAATTCGCGCAATGTAGAAGTGGCTGTCAGGGATGGGGATATTGAAACATTGAAGGAAACAACCGAAAATTCATTGGGTTTATACATTTACCTCGACCATAAATATTCGGGGCATTTTACAAACGACCTTCGCAAAGAATCAGTAAAAAAACTGATTGACGAAGCCGTTGCCGCTACCAAATATTTATCGGCCGATGAATTCAGGGAATTACCCGATCCAAAATATTACCCCAAAGATACTTCAAAGGATTTAAAACTGGTAGATCCAGATCACGATAAATTAACTACCGATGAGCGCATCAAAATTGCCCGTGAAATTGAGTCATCCGGTGTTGGTGTAAGTGATAAGATTATTTCGGTACGTGGTAGTTTTTCCGATTCAATGAGTGAAACAGCCAAAGTACAGAGTAATGGTTTTGAGGGCATTACAAAGAGTACATTTTTCTCGGCCAGTGCTGGAGTTACTGCAAAAGATAATGATGCACGTCCCGAAGACTGGGCATGGAATGGTAACCGCTTTTTTAATAAACTTACTGATTTTTCGGAAATTGGAACAATGGCTGCCGACAGGGCATTGCGGAAAATTGGCCAGCAGAAAATTGATTCCGGTCAGTACGAAATGCTGGTAGAAAAC
>Ga0164318_10004026_pt1 | contig 14023 bp, 12 predicted proteins | sample GuaBasSedimGuay9_FD_113734 | JGI IMG/M metagenome (GOLD analysis project Ga0164318, IMG submission 113734) | Subseafloor sediment microbial communities from Guaymas Basin, Gulf of California, Mexico - Guay9, Core 4571-4, 0-3 cm | ecosystem: Environmental > Aquatic > Marine > Hydrothermal vents...
AAATTAAAAAGATAAGTATTATTGCGATTAAAGTTATTATTAATAATCGTTGTTACTTTATTTTGATATTGTTTAGAACTCCCTACTACACTATTTACAACAGCTAAAAAAGAGTCTTTTCTAATATATCTCATTAATGAATAAACAATATAAAATTTAACTGATTCGTCTTTTTCAATTAATAACCTTTTTTCTAGTTCACGAAAAATAACTTTATCTTCAAAAACTCCTAAATAATGTGCTGCGAGGATTCTTTTAGTTCGAGATCTTCTATTTAAGTCTTTTAAATATTTTAAATGAAGTTTTTGATCTGAAAAATCAGTAATTATCTGTTTTCTAATTTTTGGGGAAAACTTTACTTGATCTTCAATTTTATAAAACTCTTTAATTAAAAATTGTTTAGTAAAAGGAAGCGGCTGTTTAGCATCTCCTTTATAATATTTATCAAAAATATAATCTCTAGTTTGATTAATTTTTCTATTTCTTTCGTCTTTTCTTTTTCTTTGGGTAAGAATTAAATAAATAACAATTAAACATAAAATAATGAAAAAAAGCATAACTGAAAAGATTGCTAACCCTGTTTGATTAAACATTATACTTAGCTCGTTTCTTAATTCTTTGTACTATCCCAATAATTTCTTCAGGATAAAATGGTTTCTTAACAATAAAATCAACATCTAACTGGTTAGCCTTTCTAATCGTGTCATGATTTTTATTATGCGAAAGCATAATAAAGGGGATTTTAGAAAGTTTATCATCTTGATTTAAATTTCTTTTTAAAGCAAACCCGTCCATCTTAGATAAATTAATTTCAGAAATAATAACATCAATATCAATTTTTTCTAATAAATAAAGGGCTTCATAAACATCACTTGCGGTAATAACTTCATAATTAATTTGTTTAAAAACTCTTAGTAAGATATTACGGTTAATATCATCTTCATCAATTAACAAAATGTGTCCTTTAAATGTTTTAAAATCCGAAAAATGGTCAATAAGATGTCCCCCACCATAAGTTATAGCAACTTCCATTCTTTGATTTAAAATATCGAAAATTTCATCAACTTGATCATCCACATCAATTGCTTTTAACTCATCAAAATTAACAATACTTATTGAAACTGTGATTTGTTCAATAAAAGAATTTGTTTGACTGATTTCATTACGAATGTTTACAGCTGTAAATTTAGTTTCTGAATAATTTGAATTAGGTAAATAAGCATAGAATGTAGGTCCTGCATCCCTAAACAACAAGATTTTATTCCCAAGTAACTCTTGAACTTTTAAAGCAAAAATTCGTAATGTTTCATCGCCAATTTCGCTTGAATATTTAGTATTAATTTCATCTAAATTATCAATTTTCAGATAAATAACTCCACCATTATAATTATCTTTAAAATCATTTTCTAAATCTTGTTTTAATAACTTTCTTAAAGCTGAGGTGTACCGTAAATTAGTAATTTTACATCTTGACAATTTATCTTTTTGTTTATTTGATACCTTTTCAAGTTCATCAATTTTCTTAAGCATTTGTTCTTTTTCAAGTTCCATTTCATAAATTAAAGTTTGTTTATTAGCCATTTCTGAATTATATATTTCTGGTTTTTTAATATTATAAATTCTTGTTATTTTTTTAACTAATGTTTCAATTAAACTAAGCCAATGATTCCCTTTTTTGTTATAAATAGTATTAAAAAACTGGTTCCATAATTGATATTTTCCTTCATGGTTTGGTGCTATCTCTAAAGTTTCAGGATCAATTTGAATAACACTATCTTCAAAGACTTCTAAAATTTCTTCATCTGGGAAGAAGTTTCTAAGTCTTGTTAAAACTTGATTTATAATCGTAACAAAATTATAATCTCTTCGATTATTTACAACTCTATTTACAATATTTGTACTATTATAAAAGTTTAATTTATATAGGAACTTAATTGATTTTAAAACCATTTCTCCTTCAATTATTGAGCCGTGTTGTGGAAGAATTGTTGTAATATCTAATTTTAATAATTCCTTCATTACTGGTTTTAAAAAATCACTACTTGGCATATAGTTTTCATGAAATGTTGCCATTGCTTCATGATAATTTTCACCAGCAAAAAGTTCCCAGTTTTTACTATACCCTCCAAATAAATCTCCAGAAAATAAAGTTTTATTTAATTCATCATAACAGATTATATTCCCTGAATAATGGGCAAACGGGGCAGGAATAAACTTAAGCTTTCTCCCTGAACTTAAAACTAACTCATATTTATTTTCTCCTACAATATAAGTCTCTGCCTTTATTCCATAAAAATAAATAATATCGTAAGTCTTCCAGTCACATATTACTTTTGCCTTTAACCCCACTTTTTCAAATAAAGGAAGTGAACTAGCTAAGTCAGGATCAGGATGGCTTATAAAAACATATTTAATTTTCTTTAGAGCAATAATATCTGTGACGTTTTTTAAAACATCTTCAAAATCAAGAACTGATCCAGGCTCAAATAAAACAGCTTCATCGTTATCAACTAGAAGATATGGATTACAGTGAATATATTTACTATTTACAGTTTGTCCAACATAATGAATCCCGTTTTTAAAATATCTATTTTTTATATTTTCCACTTTATCAGCCCTCTACCTAGATCCTTTATTTCTCAACCACTATCTTTATTTTATCACTATCTTCCTTAAAATAATAGTATCCTTAAAGAATGTTAAATCATCATCAATTTATTACTTTTTTTTAAGATAACTAGTTATTTAAACAAATAACATACAAAATAGATGTTATCTTGTATGTTATCATGAATGCTATCTTAGATGCTATCTTGGATTATTTTTAATTTTCTACATAGAGGTTTTCTAATTTCCAAGCCCACTATCCATTGCTGAAAGCAATGTTCCCGTAGAATCTAATCCATTTTCCCAATACATCATTCCGGCTAAGCCATTATCAATAATATACTCACTTTTCTCCGCAATAGATCTTGGATTATCATAAGAAATAAAGACTGTTCCATCATTACTAATAATATAAGGTACTCCAGCGTTTCTATCATAATAATATTTATAATTACTATCATTTAAATAAATATCACTTATATGACTATATGATACAGACCCCGAAAATTGCCAACTAGACCATGTTTGAGAGTTAGAATCATAACTTCTTGTTTGCATTATTCCATAAAAAGCAACACCAACAATAATCTTACTATTAGGAACTCCATATGAATGATAAATTTCAATACTTTCTTCAATTGAACAACTACTTAATGTTTTTCCAGCTAAAAACTCTGCTTTAGCGTAGCTTGTTGATTTACTGAGCGCATTTTGATAATAACCATTATTACTTACCATTCCATAAGTCATCATATTAATATAATCAAGATACTGAGCAGAATTAGTTAAATCATATCTAGGTGGTTGCCACATTCCCCCAGCAATCGCTGCAGTAACAAGATGATTTGGATTATTTGCTTTTACTTTTGTGTAAATAACTCGCATCATCTCAGTGAAGCTTTCAGCTTCACTAGGATTTGGTGTTTCCCAATCAATATCAACACCATCAAAGCCATACGTATTAATCATTGTTACTATATTATCTGCAAAAGCATCAATTCTTGCCGGACTTGAGACAATATCAGACCATTCAGAACTAGGAGCAACCGAGAAAGTTACCCAGTTACCATTTTCTTTTGCTTTAGGCATAATATAAGTAGTGATATTAGCTAATACTGCAATTCCTGATAAATTCCCATAAGAATCAGCTTTAATAAAAGCACAATTAATGATATCTAATGTTGTAAAAAATGAATCATCAACTTTATTATAATCTCGATAAATATAACTAGAAGTTAATGGAGCACTTAAAGATTTATAACCAATAATATCAAGATCATATGTTTTTATTAATGTTTCATCTCCTAGTTTAATAATTGCTGACAAAGTTATTGCTGTTGCAAGATATGGTCTATTGTAACTACCATCATCACTTAAGACTTCAGAGTTACTTGATTCCCAAGTAATCTCATATGATAGGTATGTAGTTGGTAAACTAATATCATCTTCTAGTTCTAAAGGAATTAAATTTTCTAAATATAATTCCACATCATTCCATTCAATTTCTTCCCATTTTGCATATAAAGTAATATTAGCTGTTGGTGAATATGGATTAGCTACAACTAAAGCATCTGAATTGTCAGTAGCTGTCCAACCTAAAAAGTGGTATCCTTCTTTAGTTGAAACTGGTAAAGCAATTGCTTCCCCCTTTTCAACATTAATTGGCTCTACAGCACTTCCTTCATTTACATCAAAAGCAACCACAAAACTTGTTGCTCCATCATTAAGAACACATTCATCATCTTCGAGATGATATCCATCATCACACACTACTGGATTATTTGTTTTACCATTACACGCAGATAAAGTAACCACAAGTAATAAAATAAAGCTTATTTTTTTAATTGTTTTCATAAAGTATAAATCCTTTCTATAGTAAGTAAAAGGTCCATAACCAAAATAGTTATTGATTCTGTCCTTTTTTATTAATTTCCTTAATCTATTTATAAATATTCTATCATTATTATTTAATAAAGACAATTTAAGTTAAATTGTCTTTATTTTCAAAAATACTAAACTATCCCTTTTAGTTTCCTTAATCTTAATTTTAACGATATATCTAACTCCAAAAAGAATTAAACTTGATAGTGATATCCAATTAAGGACCTTCTCCCTTTATTCTCCTAACTTCTTTACATATTTTTTATACATCATTCCAGAATATTTATATACTCCATTGTTCGTTAATTGTGAAACCATATAACACATTGGTATCTTATTACTTTTAGAAACCTCTAGAAGATGCTTTTCTGAAAAGTTTCTTGAGATATCTCTTAATATGTTTTCTGGTACCATATGAGTATAAGCAAACTTATCAGCTCGTGCTTCTTGTTCTCTGGTTCCTTCTACAATTACTTTAGATTTTCCCTGGTTAAAATCACTTTTCACATGCCCTAACTCGTGAAACAATGAATATACTAGTCCATCTACTCTTTTTTTAAATGTAGAAATGTATACAGCTGGTTTTCCTTTATATATTTTAAAAGCTCCTCTTATCCCGCTAGTTGGTAACCCCTCTTCAATAATGAAGTACATTCCATTTTTATTCATTAACTCTTTAAGATATTTTTGATTAATTTTCTTTTTCATGTATACATGGCTATTTATTTCTTTAATAACTTTTTCTAAATTTGATTTATTATAATCCTCTACTTCCTGCTCTTTTGCAAGTTCATCACATCTAGCAATCCATAAAGCTGTTAATTCCTTTTTATCTAAAGTCTTCTTATATAGAATACTATTTGAATTCTCCAATACATCAAAATTTCGATACTTTAAAAACTTTAAGATATCAACTGCATTTTGATAAACATTTGTAATATCTGTAAATTTAACCCAGTTGTTTTTTTTTAGTTCGTTAATCTTATACTTCTTTAAATATTCTTTAATTCCTGCCTCACTTTCAAATTTCTCATCTAAATACCGAGTTAACATTCTTTTATATTCAATACTTGCTATAAATTTTATATCAATATCTGTTAGAATTGAAATTGCATACATCAAATCAGTTGATAAATCAGCCTTATTATTTAATATCCTATTCATATGTTTTTGTGATATTCCAAGTTGCATCGCAAATTGGCTTTGAGTTATTCCTTGATACTCTAAATAATCTTTTAAATATGTTCCTAGTCCAATCATTTTTTCCACTTTCCTTCTTAATTATTTTCTTATAAACAATATTTATTATAATTTTTTATAATGATTACTTATTTCATATAAATCAAGTTCTACTACATCAATAAAATCATATTCATCTTCGTTAACTGGTTTGAACTCTAATCTGTATTGTTGACTAATTCTAGCAGAAAAAACCCCTTTTTTATTACCCTTAAGTTTTTCAAACCGATACATTTTCCAAATGCTAGAAATCATTAATACCTGTAATGATTCGTGGTTTAAAAGAACCTCCTCTAATTTCCAAACATTAGAAAGTTCTTTAATCTTATGTTGTTTTTTTAGTTTAGAAATACATTTTTTATATGTAGAAGTCTTGTTAATTACCACGAAATCACCTACTTGTTTATATACTCGAACATATTATAACCTAGCAGGTAACAATATGTCAAGATATTAGTATTTAAGTGAAACAATAATAATAAATAAATAATAATTGAGACAAATATCACCGATACATGATATCATTAGTTATAACGTTAAAATTAAAAATTAATGAAAATAATGAAAGGATTAATATTATGACAAAAATATTATTTTTATTTATGGTTTACGCTATAATAGGATGGCTATGGGAAACCCCATATGTATCCTTAAGCCAAAAAAAATATATTAATCGCGGTTTCTTAAAAGGCCCTTATATTCCTATTTATGGGTTATCTTGCTTAACAATAATTTTAAGTATTGGTATCTTTAATACCTTTAATAGTGATAATCTTTTTATTATCCTTATTCAAATTCTTTATATTAGTTTAATATCTGCTATTTGGGAATATTCAACATCTTGGGGACTTGAACAACTATTTAAAACTAGATGGTGGGATTATAGTTACCGTAAATATAATCTAAACGGAAGAATTTCCCTAGATTACACAATCTTATTTGGAATCGGTGGTTACTTACTATGGCGCTTTATCAATCCTGTATTTGAAAATCTTTACAATAGTCTTTCACCAAATATTTTAATGATCTTTTTAACTTTATTTTATACAATCTTTTTAATTGATAATATTTATACTTTTAGAGATCTATTTAAATTACGCGGAATTATTATTAAGTTAAATAAACTTCAAAAAGAATTTGCTGGAAAATATGATGATATCTTTGAAAAAGCCTATAACAGTTTAATGGCAAAAGATAAAGAGTTTAAAAAAGCTTTAGCTGATTATAAGAATACTTTAGCAAGTGAACTTAAAAAGATTCGGACAAAAGGTGGAAATAAACTTGCCTTGTCAATTGAAAACATCACAAATCCCCTTAATATAATCTTATCAAAATCTAAAAACCTTTCACGTTTTTATCGCAAATATCCAAAAACTCCATCAAAGAGTTATCTTTATTTATTAAAAACTCTTAAAAACAAAAAAGAAAAACATAATAAATAATATTAAAAAAAGAAAACATCAATTCAATGTTTTCTTTTTTGTTTACGGGAATTTATTGATGTTTCTCAATTAAAGATTTATAAAAACTAACTGCTTCTACAAGACTAGTTTTTTTAATAGATTCATTAATGCCATGAATTTTCTTAATATCATCATTATCCATTCTTATTGGGCTAAAACGGTAAGCTGAGTCAGTTACTTCTGAGAAGAAACGACAATCTGTTGCGGCAAGCATCACATACGGACTAACTAAAATATCTGGATAATTTAAAGCAATCGTATTTATTAAAAATTGATATGCTTCATTTTTAGTACTTGAAATAGGTGATGCTTCTCTTCCTTCTAGTAAAGTTGCTTCAAGATTATACTTTTTAGCGATTTTTTCTAATACTGCAAAGGAAGAATCAATCCCTTGAATTGGATGAATTCTAAGATTAGCTATTACATATGCTTCTGAAGGAATAACATTTTCTTGTTTACTTCCACTTGCCATTGTAAAGGCAATAGTTGTTGAAAGTAACGCTCTTCCAAAGGGGTTTGTTTTTGGTAATAAAAATGTAACTAATGGTTTAAATAACCACATATTCCCAAATAAGAAGCGATACCCAAAACTCATTGATGGAGCTGTTTTAGTGAATGTAGCAGCAACTTCAGGAATCATTTTTGTTTTAAAAGGGAAATTATTTTCAATATCACTAACAAACTTTGAAAGTCTAGCAATAGGGGTATCTTTAGGGGGAGTAGATGAATGCCCGCCTGTACCTTTTGCGGTAAATTTAATATTACAATAGCCTTTTTCTATTACTCCAATTAAAGCAACTGCTTTTTTAACTGAAGGTAAGCTACCAGTTACGATTGCGCCACCTTCATCTAAAACAAAATAAGGAGTTACTCCGTTTTCCTTTAAGTATTCAACAGAAGATTTTGCTCCTGAGCCACTGATTTCTTCATTAGAAGAACTAGAAATATAAATATCATGTTTAGGAGTAATTCCTTCTTCAATTAATTCATCAACTGCTTTAAAAATTGAATAAAGGGTTGATTTTGTATCAATTGTTCCTCTTCCAAGAATTTCTTCATCAGTAACTTCGCCACTAAATGGTTTAAATGACCAAGCTTTCTCATTCGCTGGAACAATATCTTGATGAGCCATTAAAACCATTGGTTTTTCATTTGATTCTCCTTTTAGTTTAAACAGTAAAGACCCATCTTCAAAAACCTTTTGTTCCATCTTTTTGTAAACGTTTGGAAAAAGGTTTTTCATTACTTCCTGCATTTCTAAAAATGGTTTAATGTTCTTTTTTTCTTTAACATAAGATAATGTCTTTACTTTAATCATTTCTCCAAATTCTTTGGCATATTTGTCAGTTAAATCTTTATTTATTACTGGCAAAACATCATCTTTATCTTTGAGTTTTATCCTAAAGGTATTAACTAATGCAATTAAAAACAAAACTAATATTAATCCTAATACAATGTATACCACTATCATTTTACCTTCTCCTTTATATTTTTTTAGCTATTTTCTTAGATCTCTAATTATTTTTTTTGTAAGCCAATTAATTCCCTAATTCCTCTACTAAAAGTAGCTGGCATGACAGAGAAATGCGTTTCATTTTCAAAGATATGAGTTGTTAAAGCCAAATTATTATATTTTCGGTTTTTTAAAAGTTTAGAAATTTTTTCAACATTAGCTACCATCCTTGGAAACATCTCATACCCTGCTTCTAAGGTTCCAACTGATATAAAAACATTAACCGCTAAATCATCATGCTTTTTTGCGTATGCTTCTTCATATTTAAAGATTATTTCATTATCGTAATATAGTGAAGGACTACCAATCAAATAGTTATTAAATAGTGAAGGTTTAGTAAATAGCGTGTACATAGTAAATAAACCACTATATGACATTCCTGAAAGAATTCTATCTCCATTCACTCGATAGTTGTTTTCAATAGATGGGATAAGTTCTTCTTCCATAAAACTTAAAAATTTGCTTGCTCCACCAGAATAAGTAAGCTCTTCTACGCTTGTTGGTAAATAATCTCTACTTCTAAACTTTGCATGTTCTAAATCAGTTTTATACCCTATGCCAACAACAATCACTTTTGGAGCGTCCATTCCCGTATGTAGTAATTTCATAATTCCTGCGACAATACTAAAAAACCGATTACCATCAAGCACATATATAGCCGGGTATTTTTGATCTGATTCGTAATACCCTTTTGGTAACGATACATCTATTTTAAAATCATCTCTAACATTTTTAGAACTTAATAAAAATGTTTCTGTATTTGTTAGAACTACCTTTTTTTTACTCATGAGGTGACTCTCCTTCTTATCTCAAAGTTTGTATAATTAACCTTTATCTATTCTTATAATACTACAATTACGGGTTATTTTCACATAAAAACCGAGAATCTATCTCTAGTATTCGTTTACTAGAAAACTCTCGGTTTATTTTATGATGTGGTAAATATCCTCCAATAGCTACTCTAAGAATCATGCAGCGAATAACCACTAAAGTTAAATACTTATCGAAGAATACTCTTTTACGTTTTGCTTTAGATTGTTATTTTACTCTCAGTAACCCCAAATCTAAAGCTCTGGTAATAACATTTTCAAGTTAATAATTCCAACAAGGGTTTTAATAAAAGTTACCAGCCAAATAATAACTACAATTACTGTTAAAAAGAATGTATACCCTAAGATAAAACTAGCGTTTGTAATAGAATAAATTACTAATGTTCCTGAAGCGTATGATACGATCGGAAAAATAAAAGCCCACCATGACAAAGTAAATGGGATTTCCCCTTTTCCTAAATATAAAACAGTTATAAAAGTGCTGAAGCCGAACGTCCATAGTCCAAATCCCCAAAGAATGATACTCAGTAGTTTTATACTACTAGCTGTTTCTAAAAAGCCTAACATAACATTAATGTCAGCAAGTCCAACTAAAGCAATAGTTCCTACTCCAATCGGACCTAGCATAATCCAAAATGTAGGTAACATCATTGCATGAGGCATTTTATGATAGATAAAGCGGTTTACAACAACCCCAAATAGAATGATAAATAAAAACATTCCAATTCCATAAAAACTTAAATCAATGATATTGATAAAATTAGCTAAATCAAGATTAACATTAAAATAATATTTAACTAGTCCATTCCCTAAAAGTGGTACCACAACACTAGCAACTGGTGTTATAAACCAGGAGAAATTAATAGTATTTGGATGAACTTCATCAATTATAAAAATATTAAACAATACATAAACTCCTAATATTAAAGAAAATACTGTTCCAAATATCCAAAAAATTAATGATAAATTAATAATGACATTGTTAGGTAAAAAGGTATTTCCCATTAACATTAAGTTTGTTCCTAATATAATCCCTGAAACAGGCATTGTTACAAAAAAGTTAGACATAATTGGATGTTTAATATCGATTACAACATGCTTTATATGCATAAACCATCTTAAAACCCAAGGAATTAAAAGTACTCCGAAAATCACAATATTTATTACAAAAAAGGTTTGTCCTAAAGCTCTTAAAGCCGCATTGTTTTTTCCTAACTGATATAAAAGGTTTGCGATTCCACCAGTCCCCATAGATGCAGCAAACCACGCTGGTGAAAAGTGTTTTATAATTAAAGATAACTTATTATTGTTCATTTTTTTCTCCTCTTTACTATTCAAAATATTTTTTTAATTTCTCTACCGTTGGAACTCTACCTGCGAATAGTACTTTTCCATCTAATACGAGGGCAGGGGTACTCATCACTCCAAATGACACTATTTCTAGATATTCAGTAACTTTGATTATTTTTTCATCAATCTTTAGTTGCTCTAAAGCAACTAAAAGATTTTTTTCTAATCTCCGACAATTTGGACAACCTGATCCTAATAACTTTATTTCCATTTTAAATCTCCTTATTTTGGATTAACCAGTCTGTTGCATTTGCAAACCCTGATATTGCTGATGAACTTTTAGAAAACATCGCTATAGAATATGCTTCCATTATTTCTTCAGTTGTAGCACCACTCTTTTTAGCTACTGCTAGATTATTCATAATACAACCTTGGGAATCAAGAGCTATTCCTACCCCAAGTGCGATTAGTGCCTTCGTTTTCATATCAAGGTTTGTTCCTGAATAGACATTTTTTTTGTTTGCTAAGAAATCACTTAAAATCCGTAAATCTAATTCTGCTAAATTAGCTAATGGCTTTGGAACACTGCCATTTTGGTTTTTAATTTGTTCTAATAATTGTTCTTTGTTCATCCATTTCTCCTCTTTTCAATTTTTATGAATTAATAAATATATAACCAAAGATATTAAATAAATATCCTGTGATTACGATCCCAATTGTAATAATACTAACAAAAGTAAATAATAATTTAGGTTTAACAACTTTTTTTAATAAAATGATTGAAGGTAAACTTAAAGCTGTAACTGCCATCATAAATGCTAGAACAGTTCCAATTCCAACCCCTTTTAATACTAATGCTTCTGCGATTGGTAATGTTCCAAAAATATCCGCATACATTGGTACTCCAACAACCGTCGCAATAATTACTGAGAATGGGTTGTTATCCCCTAAAACAGTTTCAATAAATGATTGTGGTATGAATCCATGGATCACAGCTCCAATCCCAACTCCTATTAAAATATACATCCATACTTTGGTTATTATTTCTTTTACTTGTTCAACTGAATATCTATGACGTTCTTTTTTTGTCATTATATCCTCATCTTGTTCTTCAAATTCTTCATTTTGTGTTCTACTATTTAAAACAAATTCTTCAACATGTTTTTCCATTTTAAAAGCACTAATTAATGTTCCTCCAATTACAGCAATTACTAACCCAACAACTACATAAGCTAAAGCTACTGGCCAACCAAAAATACTTGCGAGTAAAATTACAGAAGCAAGATCAACAAGTGGTGAGGAAATCAAGAATGAAAATGTAACCCCAATTGGTAGTCCCGCTTTTGTAAACCCGACAAAAATAGGAATTGATGAACAAGAACAAAATGGTGTAACAGTCCCTAAAAGAGCACCAATAATATTCGCAGGTACTCCGGTAATATTCCCTAAGATTTTTCTAGTTCTCTCTGGTGAAAAATATGATTGAATATACGATGATATATATATAAGAACTGTTAATAATATAAAAATCTTTATAACATCAAAGAAAAAGAACGATACTCCCTTAAATAATAAACTATCTCCATTCATTTTAATGATGTTTTCTAAAAATTTATTTATTATTTTTTCAAGCCAGGTCATTTTTAAAAATAGATCATTTAATTGACTAAAAAATGTTATTATAAACTGCATTGTTCTGGCTCTATATCTCTCATTTGTTCAATAAAAGTTTTTATTTCTGTAAGCTTATCCTTATTGATATAATACTTAATCCAATTTCCTTCTTTTTTGGAATAAGCTAACCCCGCTTCACTAATCATTTTTAAATGATATGACAGTGTAGGTTGGGAAATCGGTAGCTTATTGATAAGCGTACAACTACATGTTTCACCCTTGATTAATAATTCAATAATTCTCAATCGATTAGCATCAGCTAGCACCTTAAATAGTTGTGCATATTTTTCAAACATTACTCATCATCTCCTTATATCGATAACCATCTATATTGATATCAATCAATATTGTACTCCCATTCAAAATAATTTGCAAGAAAATTATAAAATTATATTAAAAGACTATCTTTTCAGGCTTTTATGTAGAAAAAATAAAAATGTAAAGATGCGTTACAAATCTTTAAGCGTAAAAAAAGAATTGATACCGATAGAGTATCGATATCAATTCAATTTATAGTGTTTTATTTACTATCTGTTTTCCTTGACACAGTGTAAAAGGGCTTTGTTATATAACGTATAATATTTTGTGTCTACAAAGTCCTGACAAGTTCACTCGTTGTATCGCAATTGATTACAACTTGTTATTGTTCATATATGATAAATTTAACTATCTCTATTTAACTTCCATACCAATCTTCTTCATAGTTTAAATTTTCTCACTTATTTAATTAATTTGAGGTTTCATTACTTTTTAAATACTACAGTGACTTTGGTACCAACTTCTAATTTGCTTTCTAAATGTATAGTTCCATTAAGCATATCTACCAGATGTTTAACAATTGAAAGTCCTAACCCTGTTCCACCAGTTTTTCTATTTCTTGCTTTGTCTACACGATAAAATCTTTCAAAAACTCTTCCCTTATCTTTGTTAGGTATTCCTATACCAGTATCAGCTACAATCATAGCTACAGTGTTTTCTTTTTCACAAATACTCACATGTACTTGACCTTCTTTTGTGTATTTGAATGAATTTGATAAAAGATTAATAATGATTTGCTTTAGTTTATCTGTGTTGGCATAAACTAAAACTTTATTTAGAGGTAGATCAACCTTTAATTCTACATTTTCGTTGATGTGTCCATCAAGTAAATCTATCGATTCTTTTATTACACTAATAATATCTACTTTATTTAGAGCAACTTCTCTAATTTCCTCAATCTCTTGTAGTATTAGTAATTCATTAATCAATTCTTTTAATCTTTCAGCTTCAAATTCTATTATTGTTAAAAATTTTTGTGTAGTCTCTTTTTCATTTGGATCAATATTCTTTAATGTCTCGGTAAATCCAAGAATTGATGTCAACGGTGTTTTTAATTCATGTGTAACGTTTGAAACAAAATCTCTTCTCATATTTTCAAGTTTCTTCATGTCTGTTACATCTTCAATCAAAATCAAAGTACCAATTTTCTTACCATCCTTAAGGTTTATATGGGTAGAATAAAATGATAACACCTGGCCTTCTGAATT
>Ga0164318_10004028_pt1 | contig 14022 bp, 12 predicted proteins | sample GuaBasSedimGuay9_FD_113734 | JGI IMG/M metagenome (GOLD analysis project Ga0164318, IMG submission 113734) | Subseafloor sediment microbial communities from Guaymas Basin, Gulf of California, Mexico - Guay9, Core 4571-4, 0-3 cm | ecosystem: Environmental > Aquatic > Marine > Hydrothermal vents...
AGGACAAGGAACACATCTACCATGGGGACAATCCGCTGGAGAGGTCATAACAGCAACAACGGTTACACCAGAAACGGTTCTAACAGGTTTCTTCCTCAAAACCGAAAGAAGTAACTCCTTTTCCTCACTACTAAGATAATCAGGTAGATGTTTAATGATTTCACTATCAGGAGGAACACCCCTTATGTTGTACTTCCTGCAAAGCCTGATTTTCTCCCTGTGAAGATCCTGTTTACCTCTCACTCTACCCATCAGAATATTGTTGATTATTTCACTGTAAAACCCATCTTTCATAACCTGCAAAGGAGACATACAAAAGTTTATAATCTTTTCCTGAAAGTTTAAAACAAGATCACAGGAAATCCTTTAAACTCTTTTGGAACTCATCAGGTAAAACAACCCTACGTTCAACCTCACGCCACTCAAGACCATACTCTGACAGCAGTTTTTTAACCATATCAGGGACCCTGGGTGCACAAAGAATCCCACGAACCCTTGTTTCCTCCACATCCTTTTTCACATCACTAACATAAACACGAAGCTGATGAACACTGCTTATAGTAGCGACACTACGTTTCACCTCAATAACCACAGGCACATGATTCTTATCATAACAAAACAAATCAACTACCCCAGATTTCACATGTTTCTCACGTTTACAAACCCTAAGTCCCTCCTCAACCACGTCAGGGTTACTGATTATCTCATTAACCACATCACTCTCCATGCCGCTGATAGCAAGCTGAGCAGAATCAAAAAGTATAGATACAGCGATAAGTAAAACCTCACGGAAAACAACCTTCATCCTCTCAGCAGGTTTAACATGATGGGAGCGTAACACAAGAAGACCTTTTTCAACCTTAAACGTGGTTTTAGAGCCACTGGGTTGCCAGTTCACCGGCTCCCTAAGCGTTGACCGATGAACCAAAACCGTACCATCCTGCTTAACCATAACAACCCTTTCACCCCAATCCAAAAAAGAACGAGCCCGTCCACGGTAATCAACCATGCAATCACCGACCAAAACAAGCAATGTTTTATCTGCCTGTTTAACATGAAACCTCTCTATAAACCTGAGAGCATCATCAACACGTGGGTTAACTGCAACCTCAATCAAACAGATACTCCTCCTCCAAAACCAACATTCAACCCATTTTATTTTAAATTAACCCAAAAAAACAGTTTTAGTTTTTATCCCAGAACCCTCTTGTTTCAGCATAATGCAACTCAGCTTTCCAAATATCCCTCAAAAAACGTTTCCTGTTTTCCTCAGATGAAACTAGCTCATGAAACCTGTACCGTCTAAGAATCCTTGCAGCTGTGGAGGGACCAACCCCGCGAGCAACGAGAGCAAGCAAAGCAAAACGTCCATAACTCAAAACAAGACTCGCGCTGGTTCCAAGCCGTTTCACAACCCTTTTTTCATCATCCGTCAGACTTTTCTTCCTAACTACCTTAATATCTTCTTCTCTAACCACCGCCACTCGTAAAGCACCGCATCTCCCACACCTTGGACGAGCCCCTGCTCTTTTCACAGTGGTTTTCCAACTGTGAAAACAGTTCAAACAAAGAAGAAACACCCGTTGTTCCTCCAACCTTTTCTCAAGCATCTCAAGGATCACACCATCCGCCCTCTGAGGTACGGCTAAACCTCTGCTCACCTCATAACCAATGGTTGAAAAAGGAGAAAAACCCTGTTTAACAACCCTAATATTACCCTCTTTTATTCCTCTAAGAACCTCTACAGCATGCTCAACATCCATACGCTCCCAAATAATCTTATCCACCGTTTCCTCCAAAACAACAGAACCATCAAAAACCTCAAACAAACGTTTCATACCAACACTTGTGGCATCAAAATCCTTGGACAAAGCACCAAACTTCTTACCTGTATGGACAAGATTCCATCTAATGAATGTAGAGTTCCTCAAAATAACCCTCAGCAGACGTTCAACAGACTCAGGTTCCACGTTAAACAACGTCGACTCAACCTCATCAGCAGAGACATGTCTAGGAAACTCCAAAACAATCCTGTAAGGGTCACTTCCCATCCTAACGCTTTCCCCAGTTCTCTGCGCAATCAAAGAAGAAACAATTCTCCCCAATGTTTCATTAACCTTCGTACCGAAACATGCGTTAATCACAACAACGTTACCATTAACCTCGATTGTTACAGTGTCATCAGAGGGTACAACAAAACCCTTAGCATCCTTCAACGCCTCCAAGGTTTTTTCAAAACCATCAAAGCTGCAGGGGTAGCCTTCAACAACCTTTTCTTCCACAACGAGTTTCCTAAGTCTCCCCACTTCTTGAGCCACCTCGAAGGGAACAGGAATATCCTCACCAATCCAAGAGGGGATAACACCAATCTCCTTAACAGGTGTAACAAGCACAGAGTCCTCCTCAACCTTAACAACCCTCCAAGGTCTACCCTGAAGAATAAAAGAAGCACCCTCGTAACCATTGTTTACAACAAAACTCTCATCAAGAACACCCACTCTCCTTCTACTGGTGATGTCAACAACCGCAAAACTTTTTTCATCAGGTATCATAGAGATGTTATCTATAAAATACAACCTGGATTTCATTCTTCCAACAACAAAATCATCAACCAGGTTTATCCTACGTTCACTTCTAAGCTGTTCAACAACCCTCAAAAACTCCTCCCACTCCAAGGTTGAGAAGGGATAAGCACGTTTTATAATACCATAGACTCTTCCCACCTTAATCCTTTTATACTCCAAAGCGAGAGAAATAACCTGATGAGCAAGCACAGTATAAGGGTTTCTTCTAACCCTAAGTTCCTCCAACTCTCCGTTCAACGCGCGACGTGCTAAAACAATGCTTTCCAAAAAATCCTCAGCAGACAAGGCGATAATCTTACCCTTTGACACCCTACCAACCATGTGACCAGAACGGCCAACTCTCTGCACCAACCGGGTCACCTGCCTGGGTGAGGTGTATTGGATAACAAAATCAGCGAGACCAACATCTATCCCAAGCTCAAGAGAAGACGTGCAGATCAAACCCTTAAGTTTCCCAGACCTAAACCTCTCTTCAGCCTCAACCCTGCTCTGCTTAGAAAGAGAGCCATGATGGACATCCACAGCAAAACCCTCAGCCCAAAGGTGGAAACGTGAGCCAAGCACCTCCGCTGAATCCCTAGTGTTAACAAAAAGAAGAGTCGCCTTATGCTTCTCAACAAGCTCTCTACATCTCTTCAAAGAAGCAAAAACATTGGGTTCTATCGATAAACCAAAAGCCTCATCAACATCCTTTTTTTCTCCTTTAACAAACTCAACATCAACATCCATCCTTTTGAAGACATCACTCTCCACAATCCTCACATTCCTTGGGATACCATTCATCATTCCACCAAGAAACCTTGCCACCTCAGAGGGTGAACCAACCGTTGCAGACAAACCAATCCTCTGAAAACCGTCCTCCTCTTTTGTCAGCTCCTCCAACCGTTCCAACCCAACAGCAAACTGAGCCCCCCTTTCCTCACCAGCAAGCTCATGAATCTCATCCACAATAACCCATCTAACGGTTTTGAGATGCTCCCTGAGACGTTTACCGACAAAAAGAATCTGAAAAGTCTCAGGCGTGGTTATAAGCACGTCAGGGGGTTTCCTCACCTGACGGGCACGTTCAGATTGAGAGGTGTCACCGTGTCTAACCGAAATAGAAACACCAAGTCTTTTTCCCCACTCCAGTGTTCTTCTAAGCATATCCCTGTTCAGGGCGCGGAGAGGAGTAACATAAACAATGGAAACACCCTTTTTTCCACTCCTGTTTCTCAAAAACTGGTTGAATACTGGAAGCAAGGCAGCCTCAGTCTTACCCAACCCGGTTGGTGCTATGAGAAGAACATGTTCACCCTTCAAGATAACAGGTATAGCCTTCCTTTGAATCTCCGTTGGTCTTTTAATCCCCCTATCTTCAAGTAAGGAACGGATCCTTTTATCCAAGAGACTAAACACAGATGCCATTTCACAACAAAAACTAATCCTCTACTGAGATAAAAAAAATCAACCCTAAACCGAACCATGTTATCGCTAAAACAAAATACCACGCGTTATAAACAGGAACCAGTATACCAACCAGTAGTACCAGCAGGGGCAGAGCCAGCAGTAGAAAGGCGGACAGCCCTTTTTTCACCAGTTTGTTCTCTAATGTAAGCATTTCCCGTACCGATGCCTTGATATAAAACAGCTCTATTTAACCTTTACTTGAGATCCCTTACCCTGCCAAGGGAGGAACCATCCAATAAATAAACCTCGGAGGAGTCGATATCAACGATTTTACCAAGGGGACCAATTATGCCGTTTACGTTAACAGCCAACCCGCCACATAAGGGGTTAAACGCTGGCATAAACACTACATCGCAGTCTAAGGCAGAGGGGTACCTTATCCTTGCTTTCTCGACATCCAGTTTAGAGTTAATCCAGCATCTTTCAAAAAAACGGTAACCTATTTTATCTTTCAGCATCACAGAGGGGTGAGTGTGAGCAGCCACCACAGTTGAGCATCTAAAAACGTTTTCATCAGGCCACCTGTGACCATGCACAAAACCAATTCCTTCTTCCTCAAGAATCCATCCCTTGGAGGGATGAATCTTGACATTCTTTGGTATAAACCTGTGTATACCACCATCATGGTTGCCTGGAACAACATGTAAACTTAAATCCTTAAACTCTTTAAAAAAACGAAGCAGATCCCTCCTCTGAGAATAGGGTGAACCTGGAACAACGTGTTTAACGTCCCCTAGTATAAGCATCTCCTCCACATTGTATTCATCTACAATCCCTCTCACCTTATCAACAAGCAAATCCACTCTTGACCCTACATGTACACCCTGCTGATACAAAGCGTACTCTATACCAATGTGTAGATCAGCTAAAACCAGTAGACCCCTTGGAGGGATAAGAAGAGCAGCCTCGTTCTGAACAGGTTTCAAAACTGTTTCCGTCAACCAGCAAACCCACCTAACATGTTTGGTATCATGCTATGGAGAAAAAGAATCAACGTGTTTAAAACATAAAGGATGTAAGATACTCCTAGCAACCACATGGAGAGTAAACCTATCCCTCTCCATAGGAACCTTCCCTCTTTACCTAAACCAATGTAGTTTAAAATAGAATGAGCAGCTATTTTAATAGGTAACCCAAAGAAGATGTACGCAAGACTCATACAAAATAGTTGAAGAGCAAACAGTACACCACACAGAAGCAGAGGAGCACCAGATAAGGTACTTGAAAAGGCACTGAAACCTAAAAGATATCCGAAGGCTGAGTCAAAAAGAATGAACACAGCTATCAGTAACAGAACATAAAACACAAGGGAACCCCATTTCAAAAACTTCTTGTGTTCCTCAGGCAACGAAACCGGGAACATTCCCATGGAACCCTTTTTCTCCTTCTTATCACCTTTTTCCCCATTTTTCTCCTTCTTCTTCAACACGATTGTGAAAATGATAAAAACACCGATTGAGAGTATCCAAACAGCTATGGGATGCACGGGTACGGGGAAACCATTTACCTCTTGAACAGGAATATCATTGTAAACAGAGTCTCCAAGGAACAATAGTTTACCGTCGCCCTCTGCAGAAACCATGGTTTCACCGTTTTGTTCTTTAACATTGAAATCACAGTAGTTGAATCTTATTAAACCCATGTTTACAAACCTTTCCTCCTTACCATTCACATTGATGGAGGAGTTTGTTCCAAACAAAATACATGCTCCGTTGGAGGCTTGTAGTAGAGGGGAGATAAAAGTGTTTAACCCTTCTGGGAGATTCAGAATGTTCTCCACCGAACCCCCTTCACCCTCTGGCATTAGAGAAGATGCTTTATCCAGTAACCCCATGACGTCAGGTGTTTTCTCAGCTGGAGTAACCCTGAGAGATAAAGCCTGTTTTCCACCTGAAACCGGTAGCAGGAACGCTGAGGAGTTAAAGTTTAAGTAGACTTTACTTTCATCAATTACTGCAATCCAATCCTTATCTGGTTCATCCCAAATTACATTCCCATTTTCATTCTCAAGGGTTAATCTACCTCCACCTCCCTCGCCTGTTAATATTGATGTGGATGCAAGCAAGTAGGAAGGACTGTTTACAACCGAAATGTTGATGTCACTGTCTGTGAGTAAAACAAAAAAAGGGTTGTTAAACCCTTCAACCACTTCCATTTTTATCATCGCAGATAAAGCATAGGGAATGACAATGTCTCCAAGGTTGACATTCAGCGCCGCTCCACCTAAAACCATTGAATCGTTTTTAACGTCAACTTTAACCTTCTTAAAGGTTTGAACGCTCTTCGTATTCACGTTTATCAAGTAAACGGTGTTGAGTAGGTTTGTGGAACCATGATCAATAAGCAGAGGGTACATGCTTAGGTTACCACTGTTAAGCATGTCATCAAGCAACGAGGCGAGGTCAGGGTAAAGTATCTGAAGGTAAGTGAAAGAGGAGGTGTCGAAGGGAAGGTCACTCTCATTCATAGGTATACCATTGATTATTCCATTCAACTCGGTTTTTCCTGATACCAGCATACTTGTGTTTTCGTTCACAGTGAAACTAAAGGCGTAGTTTGGCATCAAAATTTGAGCATCTGCTGTTTGAGATAGAAGAAGGAATATTCCGATTACCACCATCCACAAGTACCGCATACCTTCTTAGATTAAAGGATTGTTATAAATACTTTTTCAGTGAGGTTTACTAATCTGGTTTTGAACAGGTTATGTTATACGTTGTGCTTACAACAGTATTTTTCATTTGGCGGCAAAAAAGAAAAAAATCATCGTAAAGTCAAAGAAACTGTTTAAGAACCAAGGGGATTTCTTCCACCACATCAGTTGCAACGACACCATAAGATTTTTTTTCAAAAGCCTTCAACCCAGCGGATCCATTCAAAAAGGTTCCTATGCATCCAGTAAAAAATGGTGAAACCTTTTTAGACAAAAGACCCCCCACAACACCAGCTAGCACATCACCTGTTCCACCAACCGTCATAGCAGGATGATGAACCATATTTCTTTTGACTCTTACACCATCGCTGATAATATCCTCAGAACTCTTCAACACAATAGTGACACTAAGTTTCTTTGCCCATTCCTTAACAATCTTCTCAGCATCCTCAGTATCATCAGGTACCTTTTCACCTGTTAAACGAATAAACTCTCCTTTGTGTGGTGTCACAACCGCTTCCAAATCCTTAAGAATCTCTCTGTTGCTTCCTACTACCCCTATTGCATCAGCGTCAATCACACAGGACACGTTTTTTTCCCTGCACAAAGATAGTAGTTTCTTCACAGCCTCCTTTGTTTCATCATGTTTTCCAAGCCCAGGACCAACAACAACGGCATCCACTTTGTCAAGGAGCCCACTCAACAGATTCAAATCCTCTGTAACAAACCTGTCTTTCTCGGACAACTCCTCAACAATAAGATTCAACAACCAAAGAGCATGTTTCCTACTCACCCCCTCATTGGCGTTCAAAGAATAAACAGCCTCAGCAACCCGTTTCGGTGTGGCAAGATAAACAAGGTCAACACCTGTACGAAGTGCAGCAAGCGCAGAAAGAACAGGGGCACCAACATATGGTCCTCCACCTACAACTAAAACAACACCGTTATCCCCTTTGTGAGACCCTGATTTATTCCTTGGGTAGTACACCTTGAGTTCTCCTGGTCCAACATAAACTTTTGCCTCCTCAGGGATTCCGATGTCCACAACCTCAATTTCTCCACAGTTCTCCCTGTTCATACCTTCTTTTAAATCATGGAACGTCACCGTTGCATCAGGATGCAAACTTAGACTGGTTCCAAAACCGGTTGGGATGTCAACAGAAATCAGAGAAAAATTCTTTTTCTCCCTGTTTAAAAGCTCAACGCAAGATTTGTAGGGCTCCCTGAGTTCACCAGACAACCCCACACCAAGCATGGCATCCAAAACAACATCACTGTTCCTCAACAAATCAACCAGAGTTTTCTCATCCTCATTGCCGTAGATTATAACGTTAACATCCTTTAATCTCTCAAAGTTTTTCCTAGCCAAAGAAGTCTTGATTTCAGAGGGATCCTTCATCAAAACAACGTTGCATCTGCAATGTCTTGAAAGATAACGTGCTGCAACAAAACCGTCTCCACCATTGTTTCCCAAACCACAAAAAACCGTTACAACCCTTGGCTTATATTTTTTGACAACAAAATCAGCTACCCCCTTACCAGCGTTCTCCATGAGTGTTTCTGTGGATACTCCAAAAAACTCTGAGTTTAAATCCAAAACCTTTACATCCTTAGCAGTCAACATACAAAAACGTTAAACAAGTTGTAGCGTATATACCCTTCGAGCTGTTTGTAGAGGGATAATATGTTACCTAGAAAATTCAACCCCCGTCAACTGAATCAACTGATGAAACAACTTGGCATAAACGTGAGAGAGATAGAAGATGTGGAAAAGGTTGTTATCCAGACAAAGAACAGGGATTACATCTTTGAGGATGCCGAGGTAACGGTTATGGATGCACAGGGTCAAAAAACCTATCAACTGATAGGAACCCCTAAGATTGTGGAGAAAAAAGAGAAGCTTCCAGAGGAGGATATAACGCTTGTTATGGAGAAAACGGGTAAAACAAAGGAGGAAGCCAAAAAAGCTTTGGAAGAAAGTAAGGGTGATATAGCTGAGGCGATACTGAAGTTAAGTGGATAAATTTTCCGATCAACATCACTATTTTAAAATCTGTTCCAGTTTCTTTAACTCATCCTCCTGATCCCTTCTTCTAATCCTTTCCTCCTTAACAGCTTCCTTATGCTCCTCACCACCCTTTTTACCCTTCATCCTCTCAGATAAACTCCTCACAGCATGCTCTGGCCCATAACAAATCAGTTTATCTCCCCTAAAAATCCTTGTGTCACCACTTGGCGTACCCAAAAAACACTCCCTATCCTCAACCTTTCTATACAAACCAAGAACTACAATACCCTCTTCATTGAGTTTAAGCTCCTCCAATTTTTTTCCATCTAACCAACTACCCTTTTTAACGGTAAACTCACCTATAGAATACCCTCTGCTCAAACCCAACAACTGCTCATAATCATAAATCTTTAAACTTGTAAATCTACTCAAAGCTTTCTTAATAACCCACCTCATACCTCTATCTATCATCTTAGAACGAGCAAACAGATAGATCACAACAAGTCCAACAAACAACCAACCAAGTCTAATAGTAGCCTCTTCCTGAGTCTGCCCAATAAAGGTTAAAATCAAGGTTGCAACCGCAGATGCCACACCTGCGCTTCCAACAAAAATAAGAATCCTTATTATCCTTCTACGTACAGGATGAGACACAACATACTCCGACTCGGATGTGGTGAAGCCAGCTCCAGAAAAAGCTGATTGAGCTTGGAAGGTAGCCATCTCCTTTGACAAACCAGTCATCTCAAGAGCCACCGCACCTATCCTCACTATGATAATCGAAAACAGTATCACAACCAGCAGGGATATCAAAGCTATCATACTGTTTTACCAAAAAAACAATGGTTTAATAATCTTATTGGACAAAACTTTAATTCACTCCATCTATCACATCACAGTGATTTCATGGAAAAAAAGGTTACTGTAAAGGAGTTGCTGGAAAAAACAAAAAAACCTGCACAGGATGCACTAAAACTACACCCTTTTTACAAAGGCAAAATACAGGTTTTGCCAAAATGCCCAATAAGAAGCTTCGACGACTTTGGCATATGGTACACTCCTGGCGTGGCAGAACCATGCAAAGAAATAGCAAAAAACCCTGACAAGGTTTTTGAACACACCAACAAAGCCAACTTTGTTGCTGTAATCAGCGATGGCACCAGAGTGTTAGGCCTTGGTGACATAGGACCACTGGCTGGCTTACCGGTCATGGAAGGAAAAGCCCTACTATTCAAATACCTTGGAGGAGTAGACGCCTTCCCTGTGATGTTGGATACCAAAAACCCAGATGAATTCATACAGGCTGTGAAATGGGTAGCTCCAACCTTCGGAGGAATCAACCTAGAGGACATATCATCACCAAAATGCTTCTACATACTCGACAAACTCCGACAGGAGATGGATATACCAGTGTGGCATGATGATCAACAGGGCACAGCAGCCATCACGTTAGCTGGCGTAATTAATGGTCTAAAAGTGGTTGGCAAAAAAATGAGAGAAGTGCTTTACACAATAGTTGGCACTGGGGCAGCAAACGTTTGCCTGATAAGAACCCTTGTAAAAGCAGGGGTGCCTTACCGTAACATAATAGCGGTCGACTCAAAAGGCATACTACACCCAGACAGAGGGGATATAGAGTTGCTTAAGGAAAAAAACCCTTACAAATACGACATCGCTATGAGATCAAACGGTGAAAACAGAACAGGGGATTTGACTGAGGCATTAAAGGGAGCAGATGTTTGCATAGCGGCATCAAAACCTGGTCCAGGAACCATAAAAAAAGAGTGGGTAAAAAACATGAATGACAACGCCATCATGTTCGCTGAGGCAAACCCTATACCTGAGATCTGGCCATGGGAGGCGAAAGAAGCTGGAGTAAAAGTTTTTGGAACAGGTAGAAGCGACTTTCCCAACCAAGTGAACAACAGCCTTGGATTCCCAGGGATATTCAGAGGTACACTCGACGTGATGGCTAAAACAATAACTGATGAAATGCATATCGCCGCTGCCTACGCCATTGCAGAGGTTGCAGAACAAAAGGGACTTTCCGAGGAGTACATTGTTCCAACGATGGATGACTGGGAGGTGTTTCCTCATGAGGCAGCTGCTGTTGGAATGAAGGCTATAAAGCAGGGGATAGCAAGGAAAAAACTAAGTGAAAAAGAGATTTATAAGAACGCGGAGCAGATAATCAAAAAGGCAAGAGAAGAAACACATATGCTTATGAAAAAAGGTTTTATTGTGGAGCCATGACTAACGTTGATGATAGTATAGGAGAAAGCATGGAGGGTGTAACCCTTAAAATACATGTTTCTACAAACAGTAAAAAAAACCTTTTTCCAGCAGGATACGACGAATGGCGAAAAAGCATAGAAATACATGTAACACAACCACCGCAGGACAACAAGGCAAACAAAGAAATCATACAGATTATTTCAAACTTTTTCAACACCAAAACAGAAAACGTGAAAATAATATCAGGAAAAAGCTCTAGGGAAAAAAGGATAATGGTTCTCTCCATGTCAAAGAAAGAGGTTATTGACAAACTCAGAGGTGCCTTTGATGAACTACAATGAAACTATTGAGGAACTGGAAAAGGTTGTTGACAACCTCATCGAGGAGAATAGAAAAATACCGCTTTTGGTTGAAGGAGAGAAGGATGCGACTGCTTTACGCAAACTCGGTGTGATAGGTGTTATCATAAGGGTAAACACGGGAAAAACCCTATCGGATTTCTGCGATTTTATAGCAAGCAGATACCATGAGATAATCATCCTAACAGACTGGGACAGGAGAGGGGGAATACTCTGCGCGAGAATAAAAAAGAATCTTGAGGGAAGAGTAAAGTGCAATACACGATACCGTAAAACGTTAGCGAAACTTACAACCATAAGAACCGTTGAAGGACTACCCTCTTGGATAAAATCCTTCAAAAAAAGGTTTACAGGAAAGTAGTCCTTCTAGAAATCATCTAGGGATAGGGTTTTATCCTCCCTGAGAAACCTTTTAACCGTCTTCCATGACCTTCTTGTTTCAGGCGGCAGAGAGCCAAAACGTTCAATCCATGTTTTGAGAAAGCGCTGTGTTACCGGGTCAGCAGGATATCCACTACCTAACGGTAAACCCAGTGCACTCTCCAACTCCTCCGCTATCCTTCTAACCTCCATATCTCTAGTGGTTTTCGCAAGAATAGATGCTGCACCAACTATTATATAGGTGTCATCTGCCTTATGAGCTGAGACTATCTCTGCTTTAAAACCAAGTTTTTCTCCAAGAGCGTTGCCAAATCTTTTTTCATCAACATCAGCGGAATCCACATAATACACATCAGACCTAAGTTTTTTCATAACCGCTGCAAAAGCGTTCAACTCTATCTCGTTCAACGTCATAGTTTTCCTAAGGGAGTCTATATCCTCAGCCTTTATCACCACGGTTTCATATCCCTCTGCCTTCTCCTTAATCGACTTAACGAGTCTGTCTCTCCTCTTCGGTGTACATTTTTTGGAATCCCGAATGTTTAAATCCTTCAATACATCCTCACTTTCAACCTGAACCCCTGCAACCACCATTGGTCCTATAACAGGTCCTCTTCCGGCTTCGTCAACACCACAAATCATGATAAATGAAAACAGGAAGGGTTTTATCAACCTGTTCATGTTTACAAAAAACCATGAACATAACCCTGCTCTGCATCGGAAAACTCAGAGAAAGATTCCTGAAGGATGCCGAAAACTATTACCTTAAAAGACTGCAGCGGTTTACCACCATCAAGGTAAAAGAAATTGAGGATGACAAAAAAGTTAACGAGACGCTGAAAAAATGTGGTTACCTGATCCTTCTGGATGAAAAAGGAAAACAACTTTCATCAAAAGATTTCGCATCCTTCTTACAAAAACAAATCCTTTCCCAGAAAAACCTCTGTTTCCTCATAGGTGGATGGGAAGGAGTAGAAGAGGAGTTAAAGAAAAAAGCAGATTTCGTTCTTTCTCTATCCACTATGACGTTTCCATACCAGCTAATACGTATTATATTCCTCGAACAACTTTATAGAGCCTTCACAATAATCAAAGGGATTGAGTATCACAAGTAGTTTACAAAATCTATTTTAAACCATTAATGTTTCCAAATCGAGAAGCCGGCGTAGCTCAGCTGGTCGGAGCGATCGCCTCGTAAGCGATAGGTCGGGGGTTCGAATCCCTCCGCCGGCTTAAAAAAACAAGGGCATTACACGGTTTGTAGGATAGTTTTTTAAAACCAAAAAGGTTTATAATACAACAAGGGGAGAAAAAAATGTTATATGGTTTATGGAAAAAAAACCTGGTTCTACTAATTGTAATCGCAATGTTAAGTGTAGAGGCAGCAACCATAGTAGAAACACAAGGAAAAACAACCAAAACAGATTTTTCTCCATCCATAAAAAAAACATACATGGTTCCAATGCGTGACGGCATAAAACTAGCGACAGACGTGTACCTACCATACGAAGACTATCCGCCCCATGGATGCATACTAATAAGGACACCCTACAACAAGGACAACATAAACCTCAGCGGATGGGCAGATGCTGGGTGGCCATCCATTGTGCAGGACATGCGTGGAAGATTCGCATCAGAAGGAGTAGACACAGTTTTCAGGAATGCTCACACTGATGGACCAGACACACTTGCATGGATTGCGTCTCAAAACTGGTCGAACGGTAAAATCGCTACCTTTGGTGGATCAGCACTTGGTATAAACCAGTATTACATGGCTGGAGCAAACCCACCAAACCTGGCTTGTCAGTACATTGCTGTAGCCACCCCAGACCTACACAAACACGCAATCTACCAGGGTGGAGAATTCCGTAAAAACCTAATAGAAAAATGGCTGGAAGGACAAGGAAGCACCTATATATTACCGGAACTCTGGGAACATGAGAACTACACACTTGACTACTGGACGAACGTGTCTTTAGAGGACAACTGGAGTGATGTTAACGTACCAGCTATCCACATAGGGGGATGGTACGACTGCTTCCAACAAGGAACCATAGATGGGTTCATGGGATACCAATACAAAGGTGGAGAAGGAGCAAAAGGGAAATCTAAACTCATAATGGGACCATGGACACACGGTGGAGCAGGAAAAAGAAAACAAGGAGAACTTGTTTACCCTGCGAACTCCATAGACAACTTTTCCTCCAACCTGTTTGTGGAAATGATAAACCAGTACACCATGAACCTCTCCAGTGGTTTCGATGAATGGCCTCCTGTAACCTACTACGTTATGGGAGATGTAGATGACCCCTCCGCTCCAGGAAACGAGTGGAGACACGCAGATGCCTGGCC
>Ga0164318_10004029_pt1 | contig 14021 bp, 11 predicted proteins | sample GuaBasSedimGuay9_FD_113734 | JGI IMG/M metagenome (GOLD analysis project Ga0164318, IMG submission 113734) | Subseafloor sediment microbial communities from Guaymas Basin, Gulf of California, Mexico - Guay9, Core 4571-4, 0-3 cm | ecosystem: Environmental > Aquatic > Marine > Hydrothermal vents...
ACTGGAAATGCATGATGGCGCCCCAGACCATCATCGACTACATCGTCGTCCACGAACTGTGTCATCTGCATTACCCTGATCACACCGATGCCTACTGGAACGAAGTTGACAAGGTGATGCCGGGATACCGTGAGCGCAAGGAGTGGCTGCGGAAGAATGGAGCGGGGTTGGATGTGTGAGGTAACTCCTGGGATTACAATGCCACAATTGATTTCCCTTCTCCTCACGGTTGGCGAGCCAATAGCCAAGAACCAGTAGTTTCACGGCAGACCTGCCATGCGCTTTTTGGTTCCGGATCCGCCGTGCTGGGTGATTACCCGGTAGTTACTCCACTCTCAACGACCTCATGGCTGTCCGCATCGTGATAATATTTTCCTCGTGAGCTTGTCTCGATTTTTCGAGATGCGCCGGACTTGAAGGAGGTTCCCCATGGCACGCACGATTTCCGTTTTGATTGTCCCTCTCGTTCTTCTCGTTATGCTGATGGCGGCATTGCCCGTCGCGGCATCGGTCTCGGCCACCGAGCTGTACCTGCCGGCTGTGGGAACCGGGCCGGGTGTTCCGCCCTCCTTCTGGTACACGACCATCTGGGTATTCAACCCGAACGAAGGACCGGCCGAGGTTGAATTCAGCTTTCTTCGCCGCAACCAGATCAACACTCCATCAGATATCACCCACACGCTCATGGTCGAAGGGGGAGAGGTCGTGCAGATCGACGATGCCATCACTGAGATGTTCGGTGTCCAGGGGTTTGGCGCGATTCGAGCGGTCGCCGACGTGCCGGTCCATCTCACTGCACGGATCTACTCCAAGGAGACGGGTCAGCAGGAACGTGATTCCTCGGGACAGGCTTTCGCCGCGGTGCCGGCCCAACGATCGATCGGTACCGGCGAAGAATCGGATTTGATTGGTCTCACCAAGCTTGATGGCGGTGACTTTCGTTACAACGTCGGCTTTGTCGAGACCACCGGACAACAGATTTGGGTCCAGACAAAGGTGTACATGGGTTCGGGCAGTAGCTGGATTTCCAGCTCGGTCCTGCTGCGCCCGTACGAGCAGAGGCAGATGTCGATCGCTGAGCTCTTCAATAACGTGATCGGAGACGGCGACAACTTCAGGCTTCATGTGACTGGAGGGAATGGAGACGGAAGGGTGATTGTATTCGGTTCCCGCGTCGCCAACGGTTCTCAGGATGCTACGACGTTTGAGATGACATTCCCGCCGCTGCCATAGATGCGGAATGATGAATGACCCTCAGCGCAAAGACCTTGGTTCGTTCCCCAATTTTCATTCATCATTGGCTAAAGCTCCTGAATGCCATCACCGATCAGGGCGAAACAGATGACCAGGAAGGCGATGGCCAGGCCGGGAAGTGTTGCCGGCCACCATGCGTCCATCATGACCCGATGACCCTCGCTGACCAGGAGTCCCCAGGTTGGCGTGGTCGGCGGCAGCCCGAGTCCCAGGTAGGACAGGGTCGCTTCTGCGAGCACCAGATCCCCCAGGCGTAGGGCGACATCCTGGGCAACCGGTCCCCGGATCTCGGGAAGATAGTGCCAGGACCAGACCCTGTACCAGGGTGTGCCACTGACCCGGGCCGCCATGACGAACTGACGTTCGCGGACGGATAAGACCTGGCCTCTGACCAGGCGGGCGAGCCCCATCCACGAGGTCAGGCCCAGCAGTACGACCAGGGTTGCGGGTCCCGGATCCAGAACGGCGGCGCAGAGGATCAGCAGGAGAAGGGTGGGGAAGGCCATCATCGCGTCGACGCCCCGCATCAAGACGGCGTCAATCCAACGGCCCCCGGTCGCGGCGCTGAGGCCGATGGCCAGCCCCACAACCAACGAGACCAGGGCGCCCAGGGCGGCGATCATCAAGGAGAGACGGCCTCCCAGCAGCATCAATCGAAGAAGGTCACGGCCGTAGCGGTCGGTACCCAGCCAGGATTGAACGACTCGACGTGAAGAGACCGACGTCGCCGGAATTTCTTCGCGGGAATAGGGGCCGTCGACGATCACGAGATTACCGACGGTTGTGACCAAGGGTGAAACAAGAGTTCTTCCGTCGTCGAGTTCGAGGACGGTCAGCATGGTTCCGGGAGGGAGCAATGCGCTGTGGGCGGGGTCCGAAGGTGGACCGGGTTCGAGGAATCGTGGTCCCAGGATGATTGCGCAGCAGATCATCAGGAGACCGATGGACCCGGCGATCAGTCGTCGGGGCAGGCGGCGGCGGGCGATCACTGGGGCCTCACCCTGGGGTCGGCCCAGGCATAGAGGAGATCAGCCACCAGAGAGCCGAGGATCACTGCAACGGCGCCGACCAGGGTGCATCCCATTACCACTGGGATATCCCTGGCCACTGCGGCCTGCCACATGATCCGTCCCATGCCCGGCCAGGAAAAAATTGTCTCGATGACCACGGATCCGCCAACCAGCACCGGCAGGGACAGGCCGATCAGGGTCACCAGAGGTCCCAGGGCCGGTCTCAGCGTGTGGACCCAGAGGATGCGACTTTCCGTGATTCCCCGGGCCCGAGCGGCGAGGATGTGGTGTGACCGGCGGACATCCAGAAGCGAGGCCCGGAGATACCTTGCAGTTGACGCAGCGCCGACGATTCCAAGGATCGAGGCCGGCAAGATCAGGTGGCGGACGAGGTCCAACCAGCGGGCGCCGGCAGCCCATCGGTCGGCGCCGACCGATGCCATGTGCGACGCGGGGAGCCATCCCAGAGTCAAGGAAAAGAGCAGGATTGCCAGGCCAGCCAACCAGAAGGACGGCAGGCCGTAGACTCCCAGGGACAGGATTGTCAGGATCCGGTCGATCCAGCCGCCCGGACGCCGTGCCGAGATCAGGGCCAGCAGGACCCCGAGGATCACATCCATCGCCAGGGCCGTTCCGGCCAGGAGAATCGTCGGTAGAAGGGCTGTGGCGATGACGTCGGCTACCGGTTGTTTAAAGAGGAAGGAACGCCCGAGATCACCCTGGGCAAGTGCCCCCAACCAATGGAAATATTGGCCACGCGCCCCCTGGTCCAGTCCGTAAAGGGCTTTGAGATGCGTCCGTGCGGCAGGTGTCAGCCGTGGATTGTCGATGGTATCCGCATAGGTTCCGGGCGCCGCCTGGACGACGGCGAATGTCACCGTAGCCACCAACAAAACCAGGAGCGGGAGCAGGGCCAGTCGTCTGAGAATAGTCAAGGCAGTTTCCAGGCCTCGAGGTTGAAGTAGGGTGTGGCGTCGTTCTGGATCGATCCTTGAACCCGTGTGCTGATGGCCCTGAGCTTTCGACCCTCGACCAGGAAGGTGTAGGGCTGATCGGCGACGATCAGATGCTGGATTTGCCCGTACAGTTCTTTCTGGAGTTCAATGTCCCTCACGTCGGCCACTTCTTCGATCAAACGGTCGACTTCGGGGTTTGAGTATCGTCCGTAGTTCGAACTCTCGAGAGCCTCCGGGGTCGTGTGCCAAACGTCCTCAAGGTCGATTTGGGTAGGTTCAACCCAGCGGTTGACTGCCCCGTCGAAGTCGCCGTCCCGCAATCGGCTGAGAAAGGTGCCCCATTCAACGGTTTTGGGAGTTGCCTGCACACCGATGGCCCGAAGGTCTCGTGTCGCCAGCATGCAGATGTCCTGCCTCATGTGGTTTTCGGCGTTGGTCAGCAGTTCCAGTGTCAGGGGGCGGCCGTCTTTCTCCAGTGTGCCGTCGCCGTCGGTGTCGTTCCAACCGGCACTGTTGAGCAGCAGGGAGGCCTGGCGAGGGTCGTATGGCAGGGGTTCAAGGCTGTCGTCGAAGGCCCACATGGTCGAGAGAATCGGCCCGGCCGACGGCCGTGCGTAACCGCGGTAGACCGTGTCGATGATTGTCTGCCGATTGATCGCCATACCCAGTGCTCGTCTGACGCGGGGGTCGGCAAGTTCAGGCCGGGTGGTGTTCCAACAGATGTGGGTGTAGCCGCGGTGAGGAATGTCTACCACCTGAAGATCGGGGTCTGCCTCGACTCGTTGGGCCTCTTCAGGCGCCAGGCTGTTGACGAAATCGAATTCTCCCGCGAGCAGCTGAGTCATCAGGCTCAGTTGGTCGGGGACGATACGCCAGACGACGCGGTCGATCGTAGCCGGTGCGCCCAGCCGGTAGCTCGGGTTTGCGCCCAAAACGATATCCTGCTGCGGCACGTGACCGACGGGAACGAACGGTCCTGCGCCGACGACATGAGGCAGCCAGTCGGTTGAATGCCAGTCCGAAAACGGAATTTTCCCCCAAAGGTGGGACGGGATGATCAAACCCTCGTTGGCGTCCATCAGCCGGTAGGCATACACCTGGGAAAAACGGAAACTGACCGTGAAATCGTCGATCTTCTCAACGGAGTCGATGAAGTCCTTTGTGTAGGCGCCGTACCACCCGACCTCTTCAGATGTTTGAGCCTTCCAGGTGAAAACAACATCGTCCGCAGTGACCGGTTGACCGTCGTTCCAGACGAGGTCCTGGCGAAGGTGAAAGGTCAGCCCGAGGCCATCGGAGCCAAGATCCCAACTCTTCGCAAGTGCGGGGGCAAAGGTCGGCGGATGATCGTGGTAATCGGACATTTCGACTGCCAACGATGGGTAGACCAGGGCCAGAAGATCCTCGCTGAATTTCGTTTCCGTCAGGTAGGGATTCCAGCTCTGGATGTCGGCGAGTACTCCGATGACAAGGGTATCACTGAGATCCTCGGTCGGTGGAGTGCAGCCTGAACTGACGATCAACGCCAGGCACAGGATAAAGCAGAAAGCAGCCTTGATGCCCGTCGTGATTCTCATGGTTCCATCCTAACCCGGCGGAGTTGGAACCGAGAGGAGGTGGGGAGCCCTAGACCCGAGCCCGAGCCCGTTCCCGTGCCCGTTCCCGAGTGTCCCCCGAGATCTGCTTGAACTGATGATCTCATCATCGGTGCTGACCAACTCACACTCTGCGTCCCCGCGTCTCTGCGTTTATTTCTTCATCTAACGCGATAAACTCAAGGAATTCTTGGGTCTGAGATTCCGCTTTGGTTGAGGCCAAGGGATCGCGCCGGGCGTGCCGAGGTACTGCTTCGAGGGGCCGTGAGGAGATTACATCGGGAACGATAACGGGCTCGGGCTCGGGCTCGGGGAAACCGTGCGGGATAGTGGCTAAGACAATGCTACGATGCGGCCACGAGGGGGGCACAATGGGTGGAACGGTATTGATTTCGGTTTCGGACAAGAACGGTCTCGATCGTCTCGGTCTTGGCCTCGAAGATTTGGGTTGGTCCATCCTCTCCACCGGCGGAACGGCGAGGGCACTGACAAATGCGGGCTGTAACCCGATCGAGGTCAGTGATTTCACCGGATATCCGGAGATTCTGGGCGGCAGGGTCAAGACCCTCCATCCGAAAGTCTTTGCGGGGATCCTTGCGGCCCCGACAACGGCGCATCGAGCTCAACTGGCCGAGATGGACCTCCCGGAGATCGATATTGTCGTGGTCAACCTCTACCCATTTCGGGAGACTGTGGCCACCGACGGCGTGACGCTCTCACAGGCGGTTGAACAGATTGATATTGGCGGTCCCAGTCTGATCAGGGCAGCGGCCAAGAACCATGCTCGGGTCGCGGTTGTCGTCGACCCCGAAGACTACACAGGTTTTCTCAGTGAATTGGCCGCTGGAGTGATCACCAAAGAAACCCGGCAGCGGCTGGCGATCAAGGCCTACCGCCACACGGCTGCCTATGACGCGGCGATCTCGACCCATCTTCCTGCCCTCGTCGAGGGTGGTAAGGCGTCGCAAGCCGCAGCGGTGGCGGAGGATCTCCTGATGGGGGATGAAACACAACTCCGGTATGGCGAGAATCCTCATCAGTGGGGCATATTGGCCCGGTCGACACCCCCATCCGGCCTGGCTTCGGCACGGCAGATTCAGGGCAAGGAGTTGTCGTACAACAATTTGGGAGACGCTACCGGGGCGTGGCGATTGGTGTGGGATTTACCCGGGCCGGGTGTTGCGGTGATCAAACATGCCAATCCCTGCGGTGTCGCTCTGGACCCGGCGATGGATCAGGCCTTCCTCAAGGCCCGAGCGACGGACCCCTTGTCGGCCTTTGGGGGCGTCATTGCGGCAAACCGCCCGGTCGATCGGTCCTTCGCCGAGAAGGTCGTCGAACAGTTCGCAGAGGTCGTGATCGCACCTGGTTTTTCCGAGGAGGCCCTTGAGGTCTTTGCAACCAAGAAGAACCTACGGGTACTCGAAGCCGAGCGCCCAAGCGAGACCGCCACCGTGGTCAAGGCCATCGATGGTGGTTTTGTGATCCAACAGGGGGACCACGGGTGGCACGGCGAGAACCGGGATGTGCCCACCACAAGAGCGCCGTCCGACGCCGAGAGCAGGGCCATGGAACTGGCATGGAGGGTGGTCAAACACGTCGGGTCCAATGCCATAGTCGTCGGTGTCGAGGATCGCATTCTCGGTATTGGCGCCGGGCAGATGAGCAGGGTCGATGCGGCCAAGATTGCGGTCTCCAAGGCGATCGAAATGGGACATGACCTTGAGGGCTCTGTGGCCGCTTCGGACGCATTCTTCCCTTTCCCGGACGGCGTTGAAGCCCTTCATCAGGCGGGCATTCAAGCCGTGATTCAACCGGGTGGATCCATTCGGGACAAGGCCGTCGTTGAGGCCTGTGATGCAATGGGAGTGGCGATGGTCTTGACCGGCCGCCGGCACTTTAAACACTAGGGAGATGGGGATGGCAGCCAGTAAGGGATTAGGGATGAGGGATGAGGGATTAGGGGTTAGGAAAGAAACGTGCAATATCAACGATTCAACGCTCAACGTCGAACTCTGCGTCTCTGCGCCTCTGCGTTTTTTTGTTCCTGTTCTTGTTGCAATCGCCATCCTGGTATCGGGTACGGCGGTGGCCAACCGGGATCCGGCAATGGAACGGCTGCAGGCTTTGGGCACTGCACTTCAAACCCGATCGACCTGGACCGCCTCATACGCTCAAGAATATGTTCCGCCGGGGATGAGTCTTGGAGAGCAGGTCAACGGTCAGGTCTGGGTCGCGTGGCCCGACAAGGCGCTTTTTGCCACCGGAAGCCCGGTTGTTCGTTGGATGGGCCTCAGTGGTCGATTAGTCCGTCTCCTGGATTTTGAGAATCTGAGTTGTGACGATCATCTTTTGACGGCTGAGGAGTGGGAGAGGATTCCACTGATTGCGGTCCTGGATCCTCGGGCGGCGGTTGCTCAGTTTTCCATCGTCGCCGAAGGGGAACACCGTCTGATTCTCATTCCTCGTGAGGTTGGGGGCGTTTCGAGGGTAGAAATCCTCGTTGGTGAGGACGGCCTGCCGGCCCAGGTGGTCGTCAGAGATCCTCAGGGCGCCGTCAGTACCTTTGATTTCAATGACTGGCAGGCCGCTGACGGACCGCCGGAGAGCGCCTGGTTGCCGTCGCCACCGGATGATATTGCCTGCATCGCTGACCCGGAGTAGATCAATGCAAATGAGAAAAAAGCGAAACTCGAAGTCCATTATTGGCTTGGTGCTGTTGATCGGCGTCATCGGCGCCGCGCTCTTTGTCTTCGCGTCACCCGATTTTGAGCGGAACAAACCTGAAGTGTCGTTGGTGGACAACAACGGCTACTGGAATATGAAGAAGCCCCTGGTGTTCCAGTTGGATGACGAAAGTGGTCTGAAAAGCTACAGCGTCACACTGAAAGACGGCGCCACGAGCTATGAACTTCGTCAGGAACAGTTTGTAGAGCCCAAGCATGATGTGGTGGTCAGTGTCGAGGTGCCGAAGCGAATTTCTCAACTCAAGACCGATGAAGTCATCATCACCATTGAGGCAGTGGACGCGAGCAAGTGGAATTTTCTTTCGGGCAATGTCCGAACACATGAGTTTCCCCTTGTCATCGACACGAAGCGCCCGCTCGCAAGCATCGTGACAAACTCTTACGGAATTGGAAAGGGCGGGTCCGCACTGGTCGTCTATCGCGTTTCCGATGCAAACCTGAGCGATTTTCATATTGAAACGAAGACCGGAAAGAGATTTAGGGGTCAGCCCTTTTTCAAGGATGAGTTCTTTGTCTCGCTGATTGCGTGGCCGGTTACGGTTGAAGATTTCGGTGCAACCCTTGTGGCGGAGGACAAAGCCGGCAACGTGGCCAGGGCGTCGATCTCCCTCTATCTCAAAGAAGTCGACTACCGTACGCGAGACCTGACGCTCTCCGAAGGCTATCTCGAAGGGAAAATCCGGGAGTTGGCTGAAGAATACCCAGAGACACAGGGAGTGGAAGCCCGGATCGAACAGTTCAAGATCATCAACGAAGAAGTACGGGTCGCCAATGAAGCCTTGATTCACGATATGACCTCGCATGTGCCTGAAGAGATGATCGACACCTTCTCGATCAATGCAATGTATCCCTTGAGAAACGGGAAGGTCCTCGGCGATTTTGGTGATCATCGCTTTTACCGCTACGAGGGGAAACGGGTCAGCGAGTCCTACCATCTCGGTTTGGACATGGCCAGTGTCAAACAGGCTCCGATCACGCCACAGAATAGTGGTGAGGTCGTTTTTGCCGATGAGAACGGAATCTACGGGAATATGCCGATCATCCATCACGGCATGGGCCTCTACACGCTCTATGGACACTGTTCGATGGTTCACGTTCAGGCCGGGGACAGGGTTGAGGCCGGCGCAGTCATCGCCAACACCGGTGTCACGGGTTCGGTGCTAGGCGATCATCTCCATTTCGGCGTCCTCGTCCAGGGCGTTGACGTTCGGCCCCAGGAGTGGATGGATCGGCAATGGATCCGGCTGAATATCACTGACGTGATGAACGACGCCAGGGAAAGTATCAGCCGGCTCGGCGGTCCGGCAGCTCAAGACTGAGAGTTTAGCCTCTTTCAAGAAATCACAAGAAGAGCAGCCACAAAAGGAGGGTCAATGAGCAACAAAGTAGTTCTGGCGTATAGCGGTGGACTGGACACTTCGGTTCTTTTGAAGTGGCTCAGTTTGAAGGGTTTCGAGGTCATTGCCTACGTTGCCGACGTTGGTCAGGAGGAAGATTTCGAGGCGGTCAGAAAAAAGGCGATCGAAACCGGTGCGTCGAAGGTCTTCGTCGAGGACCTCAAGAAAGAGTTCGTGACGGACTACATTTTTCCCGCATTCAAGGCCAATGCGATCTATGAGGGACGTTACCTCCTGGGTACGGCGATTGCCAGGCCGATCATCGCCAAGCGTCAGATCGAGATTGCAGACGCCCAAGGTGCGGTCTACGTTTCCCATGGAGCGACGGGCAAGGGCAACGACCAAGTTCGATTTGAGCTGGCCTATTACGCCCTCAACCCGAAGATCAAAGTCATTGCTCCATGGAAGGACAGTGATTTCTTGAGAGATTTCAAAGGGCGTCCGGAGCTTCTGGCCTTTGCCGCTGAACACGGCATCGAGGTCAAGGCTTCGACGGGAAAGTCCTTCAGCGAGGATGACAACCTGCTGCACATCAGCCACGAGTCCGGGATCCTTGAAGACCCTGCCTACCACGCGGGGGAGGAGATCTACTCGAAGACGGTCAGTCCTGAGCTGGCGCCCAATGCGCCAACCCGGATTTCCATCGAGTTCAAGGACGGCATTCCGATCAGGGTTACCAACCTGGATGACGGACGGGAGGAACGCGATCCCCTGGCCTTATTCACCTACCTCAACGAAATAGGCGGGGCCAATGGCATCGGCCGGCTGGACATGGTCGAGAACCGCTTCATCGGCATCAAGTCGCGCGGCATCTACGAGACTCCGGGAGGTACGATTTTGCATCTGGCCCACCGGGACATCGAAGGCATCGCCATGGACCGCGAGGTGATGCGGCTGAGGGATATGCTGTCGGCCAAACTGTCGGAGTTGATCTACAACGGCTTCTGGTTCTCGCCGGAGATGGAGTTCCTGATGGCAGCCGTGGACAAGAGCCAGGAGTTGATCGACGGCGTGGTCGACCTCAAACTCTTCAAGGGCCATGTCTCCGTGCTCGGCAGAGTCTCCCGCAGCTCGCTCTATGACCAGGAGTTTTCTTCCATGGAGATCGAAGGCGGCTTTGACCAGACCGATTCCCAGGGGTTCATCAAGATCAACGCCATTCGGCTGATGGCCCATCACGCGATTGCTCATCGGAAGGTTGGGCAGTGAATGAGCCGGGACAAAGAAACCTTGTGGCGGAAGGAGGGAAGCGCAGCAATCGATCAGATGGTGCAGGAATTCACCGTCGGAGACGACGTCTTTTGGGATCAGAGGCTCGTCCCTTATGACTGTCGGGCTTCCATCGCCCACGTACGGATGCTGGCGGACATCGACCTGCTGACACCTGAAGAGGCGGCCGCACTGGAAAGCCGTCTGGAGGAGATTGTTGTTCTCGAAGCCGCTGGGAAGTTCAAGGTCACGGCGGACCACGAGGATTGTCACACCGCCATCGAACTTTACCTGACCGAAAAGCTCGGGGATCTCGGCAAGAAGGTTCATGTCGGGCGGTCTCGCAACGATCAGGTTCTGACCGCCTTGAGACTGTACGAACTGGCCGAGCTGGATCGGCTCGAGGATTTGGTGGGGCGGCTGTCATCGAGCCTCGAAGAGGCCTGCGAGAAGGATGGCGAGATCGGTCTTCCCGGTTACACCCACATGCAACCTGCCATGCCGTCGTCGGTAGGTCTCTGGCTGGGCTGTTTTCGGGCGGCCCTGGAGGATGATCTCATTCTGCTGGACGCTGCACGGCGGCTGATTAACCAGAACCCATTGGGCACGGCGGCGGGTTTCGGTGTCCCTGTATTTGAACTCGATCGCCAGATGACTGCCGGAGACCTTGGTTTCGCCCGTGTCCAGGAGAATCCGATATATGCCCAGCACAGCCGTGGCAAGTTTGAGGGCGTCGTCCTCCACATCGCGAGCCAGATCATGTGCGACCTCAATCGGCTGGCCAGTGATTTGATGCTCTTCACCATGCGTGAGATGGCTTTTGTCGTCTTGCCGGAAGCCCTGTGTACCGGTTCCTCGATCATGCCTCAGAAACGAAACCCCGATGTACTCGAGCTGATCCGCGCAAAGTACCACACGGTATTGGGGGATGAATCAACGATCCGGCACCTCGGCGCGAATCTGATCTCCGGCTACAACCGTGACCTGCAACTGACCAAGGGACCTCTAATGCGGGGCCTCGATGCGACGGCACAGAGCCTTGCCATGATGACCCGAATTATCAACGACATGGAAATCGACGCCGAAAGGTGCCGTCAGGCAATGGGCGAAGAGCTCTACGCCACCGAGAAAGCCTACCGATTGGTTCGTGGAGGCATGCCCTTCCGCGACGCTTATCGTCGGGTTGCCGATGAGACAAGAAGGAATAAAACCGCCCGCGCGAAGCGCCCTACCTCGGAGTGAGGGCCGGATTGGTCTCGGCCACTTTGGGCGAATCGTTATCTCTGGGAAACCAATACGGGCCTCACTCCGAGGTTCATATCCGGGGACAAGACCGTCCCATCCTCTCTAATGCACCTTTGCTGCGGGATCTTCGTCTTCCATGCCATGGGTCATGACGAAGAAGTAGGCTGCAAAGGGTTCGGTGTCGGACTCCGTCATCAATTCGAAGATGTATTCGCTGTCGAGTTCTCCGGCAAACCCGCGGACCCAGGCGACCTGTTCCGGTGCGACCAGAATCTCTCCCAGGGGGCGTTTGCCTCTGATCGCCTGAATGACCAGGGTGTCGTTTTCCTCGGTGCCGAAACCCCAGTGGATATCTGGGTCATCGTAGATTACGGATTCAGGGGTGCCGGCGCGAAGGATGCAGTTGGGGTGGGTCATGAGCCATGCCCAGAACTCAGGAAGACTGAGAGTCAGTTCGTCATTCATTATCGTCTCCAACGGGGTATGGTAGCACTTCAGAACGGCGCAACCAGCAGGGCCAGAGATTTTGGGCCGACGATATAGGATCTGGTCTCAACCGCCGGTTCGGTCCCGGGAGCCGTAATGTCATCCGGGGAGGGAAGGAAGGTGTCGATCAATCGGCGCCAACCACCGCCCTGGTTTTGACTGACAGGAGGCAATTGGAAGGCAAGTTCTTCGGTCCAGGCGTTGAACATCAGGTGCCCGATCATGCCGTGTGAGAATCGGACGGTGACGGCGATGCTCCTACTGCCCTCGGACCAGTCCGGCGTATCCAGGGTCACGCCGTGCCAGCGGATGTGCGATGTCCGCAGCACCTGGTCGAGGGTCATTCTTGCGGGCACGGCCAGGTGGTCCGGGTGTTGCCGGAAAGCTACGAGGATTTTTATGAAACGGTGGATGTCGGCGTGGCGGTCCAACAGGGTCCAGTCGAACCAGGATAGTTCGTTGTCCTGGCAATAGGCGTTGTTGTTCCCCGACTGAGTTCGCCGGACCTCATCGCCCATCAGGAGCATCGGTGTTCCGAGAGACAGAAGGGTGATGGCCAGATGGTTCTTGACTTGCCGGTTTCTCAGGCTCTCTATCTTCGGGTCATCGGTTGGACCTTCGACGCCGTGGTTGTCGCTCAGGTTGTGGTTGGATCCGTCCCGGCTGTCCTCTGAATTGGCCTCGTTATGTTTCCCTTCATACGAGACCAGATCGTTGACCGTGAAGCCGTCGTGACAGGTGATGAAGTTGATGCTCTGCTCGGGCTCCCGATTTTCGTCCCGGTAGAGATCGGGACTGGCCAGAAGACGTTCGGGCAGTTTTCTTACTGAATCGCGGTCACCACGCACGAAGCGGCGGACATCGTCCCTGAAGACGCCGTTCCATTCGGTCCAACGATCGCCAAGAAAGGAACCAACCTGGTACAGCCCGCCTGCGTCCCAGGCCTCGGCAATCAGCTTGGTTCCGGCCAGGGTCGGATCGGTCTCGATGTCCCAGAGAATTGGTGGATTATCGAGGGGTTCGCCGTCTTCGTCTCGGGACAATATCGAGGCGAGGTCGAAGCGGAAGCCGTCGACGTGCATCTCTTCGACCCAATAGCGCAGGCTATCGAGGATCATCCGCCGAACAACGGATCCGTTGGCGTTGAGGGTGTTACCGGTTCCCGAAAAGTCGGCGTATTGTGAGGGGTCTTTGGGGTCGGGAATGTAGTAGGTCGGGTTGTCGAGTCCCTTGAGGGACAGAACCGGACCTCGATGGTCCCCTTCGGCGGTGTGGTTGTAGACGACGTCCAGGATGACTTCGATGCCCGCACGATGGAGAGCCTTGACCATGTCCCGGAACTCTCGGATGGGCCCCAAAACGCTGGTGTCCGAAGCATAGGCTGCGTGTGGGGCGAAGAACGATACGGGACAGTAGCCCCAGTAGTTGGTCAATCCGGCCGGGGCATCCTGGGCGTCGAACTGAAAGACCGGCAGAAGTTCGACTGCGGTGATTCCGAGATCGACCAGGTAGGGGATCTTTTCGACTAATCCTGCATAGGTGCCTCGGAGTGATTCATCGAGTCCTGAAGAGAGGTGGCGCGTGAAGCCGCCGACGTGCATCTCGTAGATGACGGTGTCCGAATACGGCCGGCGCAGGGGCGTATCGCCTTCCCAGTCGTAGCCTCGGTGGTCGGTGACGATCGTCCGCATCGCGGTGGCCGTCGTGTCCGCACGCCCTCGTGCAGCCTCTCGACTGTAGGCCGCCGGCACTCCGACCGCACAGGCATAGGGATCAAGCAGGAGTTTCGAGGGATCGAAACGGAGGCCTGAGTCACCGTTGGACGGACCGTCGGCCCTCCAGCCATAGGCTTGCCCCGGCGCCAGACCCGGGACTTCGATGTGCCAGTAGTGAAATGTTCGGTTGTTATGCCGGTCGAGTGTCAAAACTCTGCTGGGCTCGGTGTCATCAACATCGTCGAACAGCACCAGTTCCATCCATCTTGCGGAACGCGAATAGACGCTGAAATTGACGCCTGTCGGTGTCGGGTTCGCTCCAAGAGGAGAACTTCGGCCGGGGAGGGTGTTGAGCATGGTTTATTTTAACCCGGCTGTGAGGAAGGAGGGGGAGAGGGGGAGAGGGG
>Ga0164318_10004030_pt1 | contig 14020 bp, 10 predicted proteins | sample GuaBasSedimGuay9_FD_113734 | JGI IMG/M metagenome (GOLD analysis project Ga0164318, IMG submission 113734) | Subseafloor sediment microbial communities from Guaymas Basin, Gulf of California, Mexico - Guay9, Core 4571-4, 0-3 cm | ecosystem: Environmental > Aquatic > Marine > Hydrothermal vents...
GCGCAGGGACTCGAACCCCGGACACTCGGATTATGATTCCGATGCTCTAACCGACTGAGCTACGCCGCCATCTATTTTTTTAAAATTGGTAGCGAGGACAGGATTTGAACCTGTGACCTTCGGGTTATGAGCCCGACGAGCTACCAGACTGCTCCACCTCGCATCAATAAAACTTTATCTTTCTCTAATGAACTATTACTGCTGGAGTTTAATTTGAATTTAATCTAATTAAATCCAATCTATCACTCTCGCAAAAATTGGTAGCGAGGGCAGGATTTGAACCTGCGACCTTCGGGTTATGAGCCCGACGAGCTACCAGACTGCTCCACCTCGCATCAAACAGGTTGCAAATAATTTCGGGGACGTGTATGGTGTCAAGAAAAAGATAGGGCAGAAAACCCTTGACGTAATTAACCATTTAAAAGGACATAAATTGTTGAAAGGAAATTAAAATGTTTAATGAAATAATCGTGAATGTTCATGCATTTGAAACACGAGTAGCAATACTCGAAGATAATAAACTTGTAGAACTATTTGCCGAAAAAAAAGAAAAAAAATTATTAGTAGGAAATATCTATAAAGGAATTGTGAAAAACGTGCTTCCTGGAATGGGTGCAGCTTTTTTAGATATTGGCTTAGCTAGAACTGCATTTCTGCATTTCAAAGATATAGATATAAATACATTATCAGAAGCAAAAAAGAAACTATTCAAAAAAAATGATTCCTCGTTAATTCGCAAAATATTAACTCCTGGACAAGAGATAGTTGTTCAAGTAAAAAAAGATCCTCTGGGCAAAAAAGGAGCTCGTGTTACAGGGAAATTATCAATTCCCGGTAAATTCCTGGTCTTCATGCCAAACGGGAAAAAAATAGCAATTTCCAGAAAAATCACTTCTGCTCAGGAAAAAACCAGAATTAAGAAAATCTTGGGAGCACTAAAAGATGATTCAGTTGGACTTATCGTTCGCACTGATACCGAGAAAATTCAGGAAGAAGATTTCGATCAGGAATATAGTGGACTGGCAGGCACCTGGAAACTTGTCGAAAAGCAGATAAAATTCGCCAAAGGTCCAGCTTGTATATACGATGAAAATGATCTATCTTTCACTTTAATTCGTGATCTTTTCAACTCCTCAATCGACAGATTGGTTGTAGATGACAAAAAACTGCGAGCGCGTATTATATCTCGCCTTAAACCTGTCACACCGGAACTTATTAACCGCATAGAATTATACAAAGAAGACTCACCTATCTTTGATGCTTACGGTGTAGAAAAAGAAATTGAAACCATCTTTAAATCTCGCGTTAATTTACCTAGTGGTGGTAACATTTCTATTCAGCAAACAGAAGCACTTGTTGCCATTGACGTAAATACAGGCAGCTATGTCGGTAAAGGCAGCTATGATGATACGATAGAAAAAACTAATATTGAAGCTGCGACAGAAATTGCCAGGCAAATCCGTTTAAGAGACCTTACCGGTATCATGGTTTTAGACCTGATTGATATGAGACGTGAAAAAAGCCAAAAACTAGTTTTTAACGAACTTAAAAGTGCCATGAAAAGAGACAGAGCAAAGAATAAAGTTTATCCATTCAGTCCTCTTGGTTTGATCGAAATTTCCCGCAAGAGAACAAGACCCAGCTTACTGTTAACATATTCTGAACAATGCCCTCACTGTAATGGAACCGGCAGACTTCTGTCCCGAGATTCCGTTGCCGTTAAAATATCTCGCTGGCTTCAAAGAGCCAGTTATTTCCTTAAAAAAGATCCTCTGAAAATTGTTGTTCACCCCAATGTTATGGAATTTGTTACTACTAATCCCGACATCTTCAGCAATATTAAAAATAAACTTGAATTTGATTCTAACCCCCGAATTGCTCTTGATAAATTTCAGGTTTTTTCTCTTAAAAATAACAAAGAACTTACTGTTAGATATAATGCTTGACAGGATGAACCCTTAAAAATTTTTTAGTTGTTCCAATTGAAAATTGGTTAGGTTTTAAAAGTACATCCAATTTATATTGGGTATTTGGTAAGGAGTATTAAATGTACGCAATAATTGAATTTAAAGGGACTCAGTTGAAGGTTGAAAAAGATCAAACAATCAGAGTTCCATTTTTGAAAGAGTATGAAGTCGGAGCTGAAATTGAAATCAATAGAGTTTTGCTCTTGAATTCTGATAAAGATACTGTAATAGGCACTCCCACAGTTAAGAATTCTAAAGTTATAGCAGAAATTGTAAAACACGGTAAAGATAAAAAAGTTATTGTTTTCAAAAAGAAGCGTCGTAAAGGTTATGAGAAAAAACAAGGGCATCGTCAGAATTTTACTCAAATCAAGATTAAAGATATAATTAACTAGGAGCTGTTATGGCACATAAGAAGGGTGTTGGAAGTAGTAAAAACGGAAGAGATAGTAACCCCCAATATCTTGGAGTTAAGAAATATGGTGGTCAGCAGGTTGTTGCTGGTAATATTATTGTGCGTCAGCGCGGCACCAAGATCCATAAGGGTAACAATGTAGGAATTGGTAATGATTATACTCTTTTCAGTTTAATTGATGGTTTTGTGAAATTCGAGACCAAAAAAGCAGGAAAAAAATTCGTTAGTGTATATCAAGATCGCATCTAATATTACTACACATTTTAAGCAGCTATTATAAGCTGCTTTTTTTTTGCTTAAAATTTCATTCGAAAAATATATTATGAAAAATTATAGATAATTTGGAGGAGTAATGGCTAGTAAATCCAGTTTTGAATATTATGAAGATCTAAAAAACATTTCACAGATCAGATCTGTTGCGGAAACCATTATGCTGAATTCAAAAGTGCGAAAAGTTACTGCTGCAGAAGCCTATGAGATGGCTCTTTCTCAACCTGGTGTATCAAGTTCAGATTTGGAGATTTATCCCGATTTTGCTGAAAAAATTGGTCTTCCTAAAGGTGCAAAAGTACTTAATGACTGTCATGGCAAGATCATTGGCAGAACTGCTAAAGCACGTGTTTTCTACAATCGAATTCCGGAGCTTGAAAAGAAAAAAGTAGAAGGCGATATTAGAGAAGCAGTTTTCCAAATGGATCAAAATAAGCTGATAAAAGCAGAAGCAATCATTGGATTGGATAGAGATTTAATGATCAAAGGAACTTTGGTTACAACAGAATCCGATGCGATGAATGTATTTAACTGGCTTTGCAACTTCACTCCCTTTGAATTGCTGGAAGAAGAATATAATAGAAGTAAAAAACTTCCCATTCAAGATATTATTATTGTGGCATTTAATGAATGGACTTGTAATGATGACTATTATACAAATATTGGAAGCCCCCAGTTAGCTCTGGTAGATGAAAAACATAATGTAATTTTCAATCTGGGAATGCGCTATTTTGGCGAACGTAAAAAAGGTACTCTAACTCTTGCCTGGACTTCTGGAATGCGTTTGGGAATGGCAGCTTGCCATGGTGGAATAAAAGAAATTGATTTCACTACCTGCCACGATAATTCATATCATGAACTGGGAAAAAGATCAATTGCCTTTTACGGGCTTTCCGGTACAGGAAAATCATCTCATACAAATTCCTTTGATAATGGTGGAACAATGCCGGATGGATTCAGCAAAGTTATTCTGCATGACGATGCCTTCCAGATAGATACAGAAAACAAACTGTGTCGTGTCTGGGAACCATCTCTTTTTGATAAAACAGATAGTCGTCCTGTCGATCATCCTGATTGGAAATATTGTATTTCGTTGATGAATCATGCTTTGATGGATGTAGAAGGAAAGCTTTTGCCTGTGGGTCTTGATCTTCGACAAGCAAACGGACGGGCTATTCTTGATCGTGATCTCTTGGGAAAATGGGTTAACCGCTGTAGTTTCCCAAAGGCTTTGGCCTGGTTAATGAAAGATACGATCCTCCCTCCTATCCTTAAATTCAATAACAGCTTCCTGGCAGTGGCAATGGGAGCAGCTCTGGTTACCAAACGTAATCGTGCAGAAAATGTTGCTGAAGAAGAATTGAATAATCTGGTCTTTGAACCTTTTGCCAATCCATTCAGGGTTTACGAACTTTTCAAAGATGTGGACGCTTTTAAAAATGTTATCGATAGTGGTGCTGAATGTTATTGTTTTAATTCTGCTGGTTATTGGAAATCTTCCGATACAGATCTGGAAAACATAAAATTACAGACATCATTAACATTGCAAACTGCAATTCTTACTGATCAGCTGGAATGGCATGATTGGGAGCTATTACCTGGCGCCATGATTCCAACAAAACAGAGTCTGGAAAGAATTCTTCCCGGATTTTACGACACCTACGATCCACAAAAAAGACAAAATTTAAAAGAATACATTGAGCTTTTGAAAAGTCGGTTTGATCAACGCAGCGAATTTCTTGAATCAACCGATCTGAAAACAAAGCCAGAACTTTTAACTAAGTTGATCGAAGCTCTAAAAATAAACGCTTAAGTAATAAGCTCCCGTTTAGATCTGAACGGGAGCGTTTATAATTTATGATAGTTGTTCTATTATTTTTAACTGCTGGAATTATTTCCGGATACTTTCTTAAAGATCACACTAATATTATAAAAATTTCTGACAAACTACTCTCCTGGTCGATCTACCTATTATTATTTCTTTTGGGAATATCTGTAGGCAGTAATCAGGAAATCATCAGTAATTTCGACAAAATTGGTTTTCAGGCGATCATCCTTTCTATTGCCGGTGTTATCGGCAGCATTGTCATAGCTTTTTTTGTTTATAAATTCTTTTTCCTGCCAAAAAATGAAAAATAGTATAATCATCATTATCTTTTTTGCTTTGGGAATAACTGCTGGCCGATTCTCTCTGATTCCTGAATTTTTGCTGGAAAATGATCTCAGTTCTTATGCTCTTTACCTGCTTATTTTTCTGGTGGGAATTGCGGTAGGTAGCGACGTGCAAAGCTGGAAGATTTTGAAACAGGAGAAATTTCTAATTCTATTAGTTCCTCTTACAACAATTGCTGGTACTCTTCTGGGTGTAGGGATAGTATCATTTTTTCTTCCTGAGATTGATCTCAGAGAAAGCCTGGCTGTTGGTGCAGGATTTGGCTATTATAGTCTTTCCAGTATTATCATTACCCAAATCGTTAGTCCTGCTCTTGGAGTTATCGCATTACTTTCCAATATTACCAGAGAAATTATTACATTACTCTTCACACCAATTATGGCAAAATATCTGGGAAAGCTTGCGCCTGTAACTTCTGGTGGTGCAACTTCAATGGACACAACTCTTCCTATAATCACCAGGTATTGTGGGAAACAATATGCCATAATCTCTGTTTTTCACGGAACAATTCTAACAATACTAGTTCCAGTTATTGTAACATTCATTTTGAAAGTGTAATGAACAACGATAGTTAAGTTGCCTCTTCCCAAACTGCTTTTTGTGTTTTTCTTTTCTCCTTATCTCTCAATTCCCACCTTTTTTCTTAAAATTCTTGTCAGAAATAACCTGATCACCAAATTTCACAATGAAGATACGAAGGGGGAAAAATGAAATACTTTGTTCTGCTTTTTTCTATAATTATACTATTAACCGGATGTAATAATAATGGAGGAACAGGTATCAATCCTCTGCCAAATTTTGATGCAATGTGGGATTATTCTCACCCCGATTCCACCGAAATGAGATTCAAAGAAATTCTGCCATTATTACAAAACACTTCTGAATTTAATATAGACGCAGATTATCAGGTTCAACTACTCACTCAAATTGCTCGAGCGCAAGGATTACAGGGTAAATTTCATGAAGCTGATAGCACCCTGAAAGAAGCAAAAAAGCTAATGACAGAGGATATGTCGATAGCAAAAATCCGATATCTGCTGGAAAAAGGTAGAATGTTCAATTCCCTGGGTGATAAAGAGCAGGCACGACCATTGTTTCTGGAAGCATATGAATACGGTTTAATTAATAATCTCGATCTTTATACCGTTGATGCCGCTCATATGATGGGAATCGTGGAGCCGGCCGCAAAGCAGCTGGACTGGAGTTTGATGGCTCTGGAAGTAGCAGAAAAGTCTGAAGATGAACGTTGTCGAGGTTGGTTAGGTGCACTCTACAACAATATCGGCTGGACTTTTTTTGATATGCAGAAATACGAGGATGCTTTAAAGATTCATCAGAAAGGTTATGAATGGCGAAAAGGGCAAAATAATCCTGAAGCAACGCGCATTGCAAAATGGAGTGTTGCCCGTATGCTGCGAGCTGTAGAAAATTATGATGAAGCAATGATCATGCAGCAGGAAATCCTACAGGAATTACAGGAAAATAATCTTCCTGCAGATGGCTATGTTTTTGAAGAATTAGCAGAATTGAATCTGCAAAAAGGCAATAAAAGTGAAGCATCCAAATATTTTGCGCAAGCTTATGATCTGCTTTCACTGGATATTTGGCTTGTGGAAAATGAGCCGGAAAGAATTACCAGAATAAAGGAATTAGGAAAATAAGTGGCAGGTATAAAAACCTTGCCATAGAAGCATCTATGTTTAGATTAACGTTAGATGAAATTAAAAAAGGTGCGATTAAAAAATGAGTAAAGAAAATAAAAAAGAAAAACCAACACCACGAAGTGTTGATGTTGATTGCATTGATATGCAATCGCGAAATCTGAACCATATAAAAATATTCCTGGGCATTATCGTGATGGTAATTGCGATTTACATTTTACGTACATTAAAAGGAATCTTCATACCGCTTACATTTGCTATTTTTCTTTCTATGCTGTTCCAGCCTTTAAATCGATTTCTGCATGAACACAAAATTCCCATGTGGATCAATATTTTTGTAATGGTTATAATTATTTTAATATTATTCACCGGTATGGGAACGATTATTTACACTAGTGTTTCTTCTTTTGTAACTGAATTTCCAAAATATGAAGAACAGATTTCAAACATGGTAGAAAAATTATTTATGACCTTTGAGATTCCGGTGGAAGAAGTAACCTACTATCTGAAAAATAAGGTAAATTGGTTGCAGCTGGCTGATAAAATGTCCCTTTCCAAAGTTATTTCCAGTACAATGGGTAATTTCATTGATTTCATGGTTAAATTGCTTCTTACAGTTGCCTTTATGATCTTCATTGTATTAGAGCGGACCAAGATCTTCGAACGGATAAATAAAGTGATAACTGAAGATGAAGCAGCTCACTCGACCATTGTTACCCAGGATATTGAACGTTCAGTTAAAACGTTTATTATCAATAAAACCCTGATTAGCCTGGCAACTGGTCTTATCAGTATGTTTTTTATAGCTATCTTTGGCGTTGATTTTGTTGTGATCTCAGGATTCCTGATCTTCATCTTGAATTATATCCCCAATTTTGGATCTATTGTAGCATCTGGTTTCCCAATACTAATCTGCTTCCTGCAATACGGTTTAAGCTGGCAGCTAATTGCCATTACTGCTACTCTTATTGGCACTCAAATGACCATGGGCAATTTTGTTGAACCGAAAATAATGGGGAATGAATTAAAGCTATCTCCACTTGTAGTATTACTATCTTTGATCTTCTGGTTTTGGGTGTGGGGTCCTGTAGGTATGATATTAGCTGTTCCATTCACTTCTGCATTTAATTTAATTTTAAAAGAAATCCCTTCCATGCGGGTAATTTCAGCTATTATTAGTTCCGAATAAATGCCGATTAAAATTAAAGAAATTGCTTCAGGAAGTCTGGCTGATGGGAAATTGCTCCCAGGTGATCTGTTAATTTCAATTAATGGCAAGCAGATCTCAGATTTTTTGGACCTTCAATTCCACAGCTCCGATGATGAATTGAGAATTGAATTCTCAAGAATTAATGGTGTTTTCGAAGAAGTGATCATTTACCAGGACTGGCAAACTCCTTTGGGTATAGAACCTCTTCCCCATCGCTGCCGAACTTGTGCTAATAACTGTATCTTCTGTTTTGTAGATCAAATGCGTCCTGATTTTCGTGAAACACTCTATGTAAAAGATGATGATTATCGGCTGTCTTTTGTACATGGGAATTTTATCACACTTACCAATCTCACTTCTCGTGATCTGAAAAAAATCATTGAGCAGAGATTAAGTCCGCTCTATATTTCCGTGCATACTACCGATCCTGTTTTACATAAAAAAATGCTGCGTTATGAACAAGACTTTAACATCTTGGAAACGCTTCAATTACTCGGGAAAAATAATATTAAGTTTCACACACAAATAGTAATTATTCCTGGGTGGAACGACGGAGAAGCTCTTACAAAGTCACTTAATGATCTAACCTCTCCGGAATTAAATTCCTTATCTGTAGGTATTGTGCCTGTAGGTCTTACCAAATACCGTAAAAACCTTATCGAGATAAATGCAGTTGATGCGGAACGGGCTCAGAAACTTTTGCGGCAAACCACTAATTTTCCCAATACTTTCTGCTCTGATGAAATCTATCTGACAGCTGGTGAACCAGTACCTTCTATGGAATTTTACAATGATTTCCCGCAACTGGAAAATGGTATTGGAATGATCCGTCTATTACTGGAAAACTGGCAGAATAATAAATCTGAATTTGTGAAGTTTATAGATCAACTTGAAAAAGATATTGTTCTTATAACAGGCACTCTTGCGTTCAAAACTATTTCATTAATTGCAAAAGAGATCAAAGAGATTACCAACAAAAAAGTAAGAGTTCAAAAAGTTCTGAATGATTTCCTGGGGCACAACGTAACAGTTACCGGATTACTTTCTGGGAAAGATATTTTAGCACAAACAACTTTAGACAAAAACGAAATAGCATTGATAAGCAGCGCAATTTTCAATAACGATGATTTAACTTTAGATAACATCACAATAGAGAACTTCAAAAAACAATTAAATTCCTCTTTAATTGTAGTTGATGAAGTATTTGACAGCTGGGAATTCATCTAACTCACAACGTTATTTGATCTTCTGAATTTATTGTTTAATTATTTTTCTGATGTTTAAATTCAAATTCCGTAAACACTAATTATAACTAATTTCACAGGCTTTGTACAATTCTATAATTCGCTTGACAAATAACAATTTCAAAAATTTAACATTTCGAGAGATTAATAAGGATTGGATATGGATAAAAGACGAGTACTGATAGTTGAAGATGAGACAATTGTAGCTGAAGATATAAAAAGAATCCTGTTAAAACGAAATTTCGAAATTATTGGAAATGTAACAAATGGACACGAAGCTCTCAAGATCATAAAAGAGAAGAAACCAAACCTGGTTTTATTAGACATCATGTTAGAAGATGAAATCGATGGTATTCAAGTTGCAGATCAAATTGTAGCACAAAATATTCCTTTTATCTATGTAACTGCTTATGCCGACGATGAAAAAATTGAGCAGGCAAAGCACACAATGCCGTTCGGGTATCTTTTAAAACCATTCCGTGAAAGAGAATTAATAGCTACAATTGAAATGGCATTTTTCAAACACGATACAGATAAGAAATTGAAAGAAAGCATGAAAAACTATAAACGGATACTCGATAATATCCAAGATGTTTATTATGAAGTAACCGTGGATGGCAATATTTTACAAATCAGTCCATCAATAGAAGAAATTTCCAGTTACAGAATGGAAGACATTCTTGGAGCTTCATTATTCCAAATTTATTATAATCCAGACGATCGTGATGTTTTTTTGTCGAAATTAACTAAAGATGGTTTTGTTACAGATTACCCTCTTATACTCAAAGATAAAGACGGTACCCCTTTTACATGCCTTTGTTCATGCAAACTTATTGTAGAAGACGACTCTGATCCCAAAATTATTGGATCCTTAAGAAATATTTCTGAGCGTCTGGAAAAGAAAAAAGAATTAAAGGATTCTCAAGAGAGATACAAAATATTATTTGAATCAAATCCTGATGCCGTAATGCTTCAAGATGAAAAATCGATGGTAGATTGTAATGAAGCTGCTCTTAAATTGTTTGGATTTACATATAAAGATGAACTTAAAGGATTTGGTCCAGGAGATTTTTCTCCCATGCTCCAACCTGATGGTAGAAATTCTCTGGAATTAATCAATAAAAATATTAATAAAGCTTTTACACAAGGTTCTGCGCAGTTTAATTGGACATATCGAAAAAGGAATGGAACGACCTTCCCTGCAATGGTCTGGTTAAATTTATACAAACATAACAACAAACCACATCTACTGGTGAATATAAAAGATGTAACGGATATTCACATATCTCAGGAAAAACTTCAACGCTCTTATAACCAGATGGAATTGGTGATAAAAGAAAGAACATCTGAACTTACAAACACCAATCGAAAACTTCTTAATGAAATTCAAGTACGTAAAGAAGCTGAGAAAAAAGCTAAAGATGGTGAAGTATTTTATAATGCACTTTTTGAGAATAACCCTATCGAGACTATTGTTGTTGATCGAAATGGTACTGTAGTTAGCTATAATCGGGCTGTTACAAAAAATCGCAGCAGATTCCCAAAAGTTGGAGACATCATGTATAAAGATTATGCTGGGAAGTATGATGTTGACATGTATGGTGAGCTTATAGATTGTATAAAAATAGGAAAAATTAAACAATTTTCTGAAGCTAGATATAAAGATAAAGTCTGGTCCATAACTATAGCTCCCTTTGAGAAAGGAGCAATTATAGCTTCCATCGATGTATCTCGACAAAAATTTGCAGAAGAACAGATCATGAAACTGAACAAGGTTTTTCAAAACCTAAGCTCGGACCCATGTTCAAACATCGAATATATTGTACAGCAGGCTGGTGAAATTATTCATAGTTCGTGCTGCCTGTATTATAAACTAGATAAGAATAAAGAAAAAATTGAACTGACAGCGTCATATCATGCACCCGATGGATTATTAAAGACAGATTCTCCAGAAAACCACATCTGCTTTCAGGAAATCATTAAATCTGGTAAGAACGATGTTAATATCTGCAATTTAGATTTAAAAAAATATTCTGATATAGATCCATCCATTCATCAATATGGCTTGAAATCTCTTCTGGGTTTTCCCGTACGCTACCAACATGAAATCATTGGAACTTTATGTGCATTTGATGTAACAAAAAGAACTTTTTCAAAGAATGAATCATATATATTATCAACTCTTACTAAGACCATTTCTATAGAAGAAGAAAGATTGAAGATACTTAACGCTTTGAAACAAGTAAGTAAATTGCAGAGGTTAATCTTAAATACAGCGAGAAGTTTCAATTCAAGCCTGGAATTCGAAGAAGTTACCAGACGCATCACGTCTGAAGCTATGGAAATTCTAGATTCTTATGGTGGTACAGTTTACACTTTATCTGAAGACGGCAGGACGCTGAAACCTATTATTGCCATAGATCCTGAATTTGCTGACGAGATCATGGCTACAGAATTAGATATCGACAGCAGCTTCACAGGTCAGGCTATCAAGAAGCGTACTCCCTTAATGTTCAATGATGCGGGTTTAAATGAAAACGGTTATCAAATTCCAGGAACAACCGTAGTGAAAAATGAGAGAATTCTTGTTGCTCCTTTTATTTCTGGTAAAAATGTTCTTGGAGCAATCGTTCTAAACAGAATTGGTTCTGTTTTTACAGAAGAAGATCTGGCTCTCTTAGAAACATTGGCAAGTTTTGCAACTTCTTCTTTAAAAAACGCACAAGCATATAAACAACTAAAACATGAAGTAACTGAGCGTTCACGTGCTGAAATAGCAAAAGAGGAAAGTGAAAAAAAATATTCTACACTACATGCCAATGTACCAGTTGGCATATTCAGAACCTCCCATGACGGAACCATGCTTTCAGTAAATCGTACAATGGTGAAAATGCTAAGATTTAAAAGTTCTGAAGAACTCTTACAGGTAAAAATGATTGATATCTTCGAAAACAGATCTGATCAGGAGAAACTTTTGCAGATCCTTGAAGATAAAGGTGAAATAGAAAACTTTGAAGTAAAACTAAAAAGATCAGACGGATCAGTCTTTTGGTCTGTAATTAGTGTTAAGGCTTCTTTTGAAAACCAGAATTTGCTTTTCCAGGATGGTATTATCAAAGATATTACAAAACGTAAAGAAGCTGAGATAAGCTTAATGAAAACCCAAAATCGTCTGGTTACACTTTTTCAGAATGTACCGGATTTAATTTTATATGAAACTGGAGGAAAAGAAGAGTTTGTTTCAGCTAATATCAAGCATCTCCTTGGTTATCCGGCTGAAGATTTCATTAACGACCCCGATAAATTTAACAGTTTGATCCATGAAGAAGACCAGGAGTATATAAACGAAAAATATGAGGAATGGATAGATAATGATCAGGAAGGATTATTAACGCTTTGGTTTCGTGTAAAAAAATCAGACGGATCATATCTATGGATGGAAGACAGAAGAGTAAAATTAACTGACGAGACTGATAGATCTTATGAATCGGGCGTAAAAATTGATATAACCAATTTAAAACAAGCAGAAGAACGTCTTAAATCTAGCTTAGATAAACTGAAATCTCTACTGCATGAAACTATTCATGGATTAGTTTCTGCTGTGGAAATGCGAGATCCTTATACGGCGGGACATCAAAGAAGAGTGGCTTTACTCGCTACAGCTATTGCTCAAGAAATGAAACTTCCCGATGATCAAATAGACGGTCTTAACCTAGCTGCTCTGGTGCATGATATCGGTAAAATAAATGTTCCGGCTGAAATTTTAAGTAAACCCGGAATTTTAACTGAGACCGAATTTAATTTGATTAAAATGCATCCGCAAACCGGATATGAGATTCTGAAAACTATACAGTTCCCCTGGCCTGTAGCAGAAATCGTATTGCAGCATCAAGAACGTTATGATGGTTCTGCTTATCCACAAGGTTTAAAAGGAAATGAAATAAACCTTTGCGCCAGAATATTGGGTGTAGCAGATGTGATCGAAGCAATGTCTTCACATCGACCTTACAGACCTTCGTTAGGTATCGATAAAGCCTTAGCAGAAATTAAAAATAACAGGGGTAAATATTTTGATCCGGAAGTTGTAGATGCTTGCCTTAACCTCTTCAGTGAAAAGGGATTCTATTTCACAGAGGAAGACGGTTTTGTTCGAAATTAATCTCTATAGCTGAAATCAAATGGTGAGTTATACTGTTTGAATTCGATTGTAATACTGGTGTTTTCAGATGGTTTCCAGTTTAATTGCATGTTTGGTAAAACTTTCGTAGCATTATCTTCATTACCATCAAATTCGATGCCGCTTTTGTAAGTTGCTGTTCCAAAATTTACAAAATTCAAATCAAGATCCAGTTTTAACTTTGAATTAAAATTATAACTGAGATGATTTGTATAAACCGACTGATAAAAGCTTTGCTTATTAGATGAAATTCCACTGCTGAAACTTATTGAATGATTTACAGAAATTTTGTTTGCATCCAGAAAAGAAGGCATGAGCAAGCTTGGTTTAAAAACATTATTTATCATTTCTGCATTTAAAGCGAATGTCAAAATCAATATCATTATAAGCAATATTCTCTTCATATATACCTCACATTTTACAAAAAAATGATTAAATTAAATCAATTCCTTCTATAAACAACAGCAATTTTATGTCAAACCACTTCTTAATAAATTAATTCAACCCCACCTATAAACAACTAATTATTACTTTAAAAGTAACATTTTTTTAGCTGCAGCAGGTTTGCCGTCCAGCATCAATCTATACAGATATGTCCCGCTGGCTGCTTTATTTCCATTGTTATCATCACCATTCCATACTACTTTATTTTCTCTTTCTATCTTTGGATCTGTAATTTTCAGGGTTTTGATCTTTTGTCCTTTTACATTAAAAATTTCAATAGCTGCTTTCTGAATCTGGTTCTTAAGGTTGAATGAAATTGTTGTTTCAGGGTTAAATGGATTTGGATAATTTTGATTCAGTTCTGCCTTTAATGAAGCAATATTTCCAGCGCTGCCTGTATTCAAATCTTCCAGATTCATTTCATACGCAGAACAGCCATAAGTTCCAAGCAGTAAAGTA
>Ga0164318_10004031_pt1 | contig 14020 bp, 10 predicted proteins | sample GuaBasSedimGuay9_FD_113734 | JGI IMG/M metagenome (GOLD analysis project Ga0164318, IMG submission 113734) | Subseafloor sediment microbial communities from Guaymas Basin, Gulf of California, Mexico - Guay9, Core 4571-4, 0-3 cm | ecosystem: Environmental > Aquatic > Marine > Hydrothermal vents...
GTGGAGATAGGCGGCCATAGCGATGATTGTGTTAAAAATGTTGATATTGTTATTGCGAGTCCGGGTGTTCCTGATACTGCAAAACCAATTAAAATTGCGAATGCCGAAAATATTCCTGTAATTAATGAAGTCGAATTCGCTGTTCAGCATACAAACGCGAAGATAATTGCCATAACAGGAACAAACGGTAAAACAACAACTACAACGTTAATCGGACATATTTTAAATTACGCGGATAAACCGGCAATTGTAGCGGGGAATATTGGACAGGCATTGTGCGGTGTGGTTGAAAAAGCGACTTCCCATAAGTTTCTTGTGGTTGAATTGAGTTCATTTCAACTTGAAACGATGAAAACATTTCATCCGTATATCGCTGTGTGGCTCAATTTAACGCCTGATCATCTAGACCGTCACGGCACGATGGAAAATTACGCTGCCGCAAAAGGGAAAATGTTTATGAACATGAACTCTGACGACTGGTCGGTAATATGGAATAATGACCGCGAAATTACAAAGCCGTTTATTGAAAATACAGGCGTAAAGACTGTTTGGATCGATGAAAAAGGAAAATGGAAACAGACTCCGGAACAACCTTATGGAACAACTTTTGACAGTGGAGAACTTGTTTCTATATTTAATGGTAATAAACAATTGCACGGGCAATACTCCGAGCTGAAGCTTAAGGGAACTCATAATATTATAAATATACTTGCTGCGATATCAGTCGCGCGAATTTTACATATACCTAACTATATTATAAATGAAGCTCTTTTGGAATTCCGGGGACTGCCGCACCGTCTTGAATTTATAACTGAAAAAAATGGAATAATATTTCTTAATGATTCTAAAGCTACAAATATTGATGCGGTGAGTAAAGCGCTTGAGTCTGTTGATAAACCGATATCGCTTATTGCCGGAGGCTATGATAAAGGGGGAGATTTTACTCCTTTGATTAACATAGTTAAAGAAAAAGTTAATAAACTCGTTCTGATAGGTGAGGCGGCTTCGATGCTTAAAGAAGTTTTTAAAGATATTGATAACAAGGTGATAGTACATTCGATGAAGCAAGCTGTGGAAACTGCATCAGCAGATGTTCCTGTCGGAACAACGGTTTTGCTTTCGCCGGGCTGTGCTTCATTTGATATGTATGATAATTTTGAGAAACGTGGTGAAGATTTTACAAAATGCGTTTTAAGTTTAAATTAATAAAAAACAACTAATAAATTAAGGGGGAATAATGAAAACAAACAAAAAAAGAAATATCGCAATAGTCTTAACAGGCGTGCTGTGCATTATTCTGTTTAGCTGCGCAAGAGAACGCGGCAGAACAGATATTGCTTTGGAAATGACTGATGAAGACAGTGTTGAAGCTATCATTGATCAGGATCTTTTAACCGCCGGCGGCACGGTTGTTAATCTCGAAGAGCCTGAAAAAACAACTTCTGTTAGCGCGGTTACTTATGTTGACGAAACAGATTCACAAGAATCTGCTGTTGTTCAACCTGATGAATCGCTCAAACCTGAAGAATCTGCGACGACTTCGTCTGACATCGAGCCTGCGATAGGGCTTATAGATGTTGAAGACACACAAATTGCGGACGCGGACAAAAAGCAGGAAGAAGTTTCTGCCCAAAAGAGGAAGGTTGAAAGAACAATGACAACGGAAGAATTAATTGCAGAAAATAAAGCATTAATTAATTCTGAAATTTTATCAGATAAAATAACTAAAACGAACTCCGATGAAAATATTATTCCCGGCGATGCTGTCGCGGAAGAAGAAACAACAACTACCGAAAATGTTCTGCCTGGTGAAGCTGTTGAAACGGCAACTTCTAATGCAAGTATAAAAGAAACTGCAGCCGATGAAATTACTTCTCCTGATAAATCTGAAAGTAATGTTGTAGAGGCAATTGAAAGTGAAGAAATAGTTAAGGAAAAAATGCCTGAAGCAACGAGAAAATTTGTTAAACCTAAGAAAAATGAAGTGATGCCGGCTGTCGTTCGACCACCGGGAGGAGGTTATTATACTGAATACAGAACATTAGCGAAAACGCCATCGGCACCGGCTGCAGTGTCAAATCCATCTTATTCTACTCATACTGTAAAACGGGGAGATACTCTATGGGTAATCAGCAGAAAATACGGATGCACTATTAGCGAGCTGGTTGCCGAGAATAATATTAGCAGACGAGCTATTCTTAAGATCGGTCAGATATTAAAAATTCCGGTTAAACAAAGTAAAAAAGAAACAAATGAACCTGCTGCCGAAAAAACCGCTGTTACTTCTGTAGTTAATAAAGATGAATTACCTGTAACGCCGGAGGAACTGGTTTCGGAAACTGTTGAGGTAGAAGTTGAAGCTCCAAAATCTGAAACAGAAATCTACACAGTCCAATCCGGTGATTCATATTGGAAAATAGCAAAAAAGTTTGGCGTAACTTCTACTGAACTTATGTCGCTTAACAACACAAGCAGTTCATTAATAAGAGTTGGCCAGAAAATATTAGTGCCAAGAAGATGAATTTATATTTCTTAATGATATGCCGAAATTAACTGAAAAATGGATGCCTGAATTGTTTATCATTATTGTCCTTGTGCTTGTCGCAATTGGCGTTCTGATGACGTATTCATCGAGTGTATATTATGCTGAATTAAAGTTTGGAAATAAATTCCATTTCTTTTATCGTGAAATATTCTGGGTTGTAATAGGAATTGGCACAGCAATAGTAGTTGGTAAAATTCATTTTCAAACAATTCAAAAATACAGCTGGCTGCTTCTCTTTACAGCAACAGTTTTGGTGGGCTTGATTTATGTTCCGGGAATAGGGCACAAAGTTAATAATGCGTCCCGGTGGATTCGGATTGCGGGATTTACGTTTCAGCCATCGGAGTTCGCGAAATATATAATTATTATTTTCCTTGCTGACAGACTTGCCAGAAACAGGCGACACGTTTCAAAATTTATGCGTGGTGTGGTTTTTCCCCTTGTAATTATAATGATTCCGGTACTCTTGATTGTTGCTGAACCCGATATGGGTACTCCTATGGTTATTCTTGCAACGGCTCTCGCTATATTTTTTGCTGCGGGCACTAAAATATGGCACCTCACTTTCCTCGCGTTAGCTTCCATGCCGGCATTGGTTATTCTGGTAATAAAATTTCCTTACAGAATGAAACGTTTGATGACTTTTATGAGCCCGGACAGTGATCCGCTCGGCGCGGGATTTCAAATCCGACAATCATTAATCGCTATCGGTTCAGGACAACTTAACGGTCTGGGTCTCGGTAAATCCATACAGAAAATGCACTTTCTACCTGAAGCTCATACCGATTTCGTCTTTTCAATTATCGGAGAAGAACTAGGCTTCGTCGGCGCGGGAGCAATTATTATTCTGATGATGTTGTTTTTATACATAATGTATAAATTAACACAGCAAATTACAGATATGTTCGGTCATCTTGTTGCTGTAGGCATTATGACGGTACTTTCACTTCAAATGATAGTAAATATTTGTGTTGTAACCGCCATTCTTCCCACCAAAGGCCTTGCGCTTCCGTTTATTAGTTATGGCGGTTCAAGTATGGTTATGACACTTGCGGCTTGCGGTCTACTTGTAAATATTGTTTATAATCAGAGGAATTTGAGACGTGATCAATTAAAAACAGCTAAATTTGATGAAACGGTAATATAAAGTAACACAAGCATGTAACCGGAATCCGCAGCCGGCGGCAGCGGCTACAACCGAACATTACCGGGTAATGAACTATGAAGAAACTAAAAATCACAATCTCCGGAGGGGGTACAGGCGGACATATTATGCCCGCTCTCGCTTTATGCGATGCCTTTGCTAACCGGCATGGCGGTGCGATCATCAATTATGCCGGCCGGCCGGGTTCTATGGAACAGCGAATTGCAAGTGATGCCGGTTTTGATTTTATTTCTATTTATTCAGCATCAATAAAAAAAGGAATCTTATCTAAGATTTCTTTCTTTATAATAATATCATTTGGATTCTTACAGTCAATTGCTTACATTATTCGTTTTAGTCCCGATTTCATTGTCGGGTTCGGAGGCTACACTTGCTTTCCGTTGCTTTTTGCGGGACTCATTTTGCGAAAGAATGTTACTGTGCACGAATCAAATGCTGTGCCCGGGAAAGTAATTAGAATGCTTGTTAAACGGGGAGCTAAGTTTGCCTACAGTATTGATACCGGGAACACGAAAATGCATTCCTTGATAGATTACGCGAAAAAGAAATCAGCTGTGTGCCAAACCGGAACACCTATAAGAAAATCAGTTTTAAGCGCGTTGGTGGAAAACGGATATAAATTAACCGGCTTTGAACAGGGAAATCCCGTAATATTAATCGTTGGTGGTAGTCAGGGATCGCGTTGCCTTAATACAACTGTAGCGAACGGAATGTGTATATTGAAAAAAAAGATTCCTAATATTCAGGTTATTCATATTACCGGTGAAACTGATGAAGAAAATGTTGAAAAAAAATACAACAAAGTTAATATTAAAAATTTCGTGAAAAAATTTTCCGGTAATATGGGCTCACTTTATAAAATAGCTGATGTCGCCATTACACGCGCAGGCGCTTTAACTGTGTCAGAACTCGCGGCTGCCGGTTTACCCGCGATACTGATTCCGTTTCCTTACGCAACGGATGATCATCAAAAAGAAAATGCAAAAATGATGGAGAATTCCGGATGCGCAAAAGTGATTTTTGAGGATACGTTGACTGAAGAAATGATTTCCGAAATGGTGGAAGAGATTATTTCTAATAAAAATATAAAGACTGAAATGCGCAATGCGGCGTTATCTATTGCAAAACCTGATGCCGGTAAATTGTTATGCGATTTTATTGAAAATGATTAATAATTAAAAAAATATGTCCCCTTGGAATCAGCAAAATGTTAAATGCTTCTTCTGCGGCATTGGTGGCGTCGGCATGAATCCAATGGCACACCTGCTTGCTTTGCGCGGGGCAAAAGTGTCAGGATCGGATAGCAATGATAAAGCTGTTCTTGGAGCTCTTCGCGGTCACGGAATTAAATGCTTTGTAGGTCATAAAGCTGAAAATGTAAATGGCGCGGAAGTGTTTATTTACAGCACGGCTATTAAAAAGGATAATCCTGAACTTTTATACGCTGAAAAACATAATTTAAAACTTCTGCACAGGTCTGAATTGCTTGCGAAACTTGTAAATAATTCCCGCGGGGTTAATATTGCCGGTTCTCACGGCAAAACAACGGTTTCTGCTTTAACAGCTATTATCTTTGACGCTGCGGAGTTAGACCCCACAGCCGTTGTGGGAGGATATATTCAGAAATTTAACGCATATTACAAAAACGGGAAAAGCGATTGGGTGGTGGTTGAAACTGATGAAAGCGATGGTTCTTTTCAGATATTTGACTCTGAAATAGCTGTGATTTTAAATATCGATACCGATCATATGGATTATTATGAAAACTTAAACGCTCTAATTAAAGCATTCGGAATATTTATCTCAAATATTAAACCTGACGGTGTTCTTGTCTATAATGCTGATGACCAAAATGTCAAGAAAACTGTCGCTGAATATGCCGGCGGGAAAAAATTGATTAGCTGCGCCGTTGAGACCAATGCTGATTATACAGCTTCTAACATTAAATTGAATAAACATTCTTCGGAATTTACTGTTCGTGAAATTAATACCGGAAGTGAATATGAAATTATTCTTAATGTTCCCGGAAATCATAATGTCCTTAACGCTCTGCAGGCTATTGCTGCGGCAAGAACAGCAGGAGTATCGATACCGGCTGTTAAAAAAGGATGTGAGTCATTTAAAGGTGTAAACAGAAGATTTCAATTTATCGGAAAGTTCTGCGGCGCAAATGTTATTGATGATTACGCTCATCATCCGCGTGAAATTTCCGTGACGTTGGAAACAGCAAAAGCATTAGGAAAAAAAGTCGTTACCATCTTTCAACCTCATAGATACACAAGAACAGAAAAACTTTTTGATGAGTTCACTCAAATACTCGGTAAATGTGGTAACCTTATCCTTACGGATATTTACAGTGCCGGAGAAGCACCGGCTGGTGTGACAGGAGAAACTCTATATAAATCCGTTCGTGAAATTAATAATAAAGCAGTGTACATTAAAAACTTAAATGATATTCCGGCGGTACTTAAAAAATATGTTTCGCCGGACACTATTATCCTTTTTCTTGGCGCGGGCACGATATCAAACCTTGCGCATAGAATTGTTGAAATAAAGGAGGGAGATTTATGAGTTTTCATGGTAATAATGTATCGAAAATGCGTCTGGAAATCAATAAAAATGTCGCTTCAAGACCCGCTGTGCAAAAAAAGAAAGCCGCGAAGGCGTTTAAGGCGATGGTTATTACTATTTTAATCGGCGTGACTTTGATTGCATTATCTATCACGGGCATTATTCTTTTTAATGAATTTATTTCTCATCCCGACTTCATTATTAAAAAAGTCTGCGTTGTCGATAACCAAACTATTGACCCGCTTACCATAGTGAAGATTTCGGGTATTAGAACTAATATGAATATTTACGCGACTTCTTTAGCACCAATAACTGAGCGACTTGAAAAACATCCGGATATTAAAATCGCTAAAGTATCAAAAAAGCATCCTGATACAATTGTCATTAAAGTTATTGAGCGGGAGCCGATTGCTGTTATTGTTAATAGTAAAGGTCATTATGATATTCCAGTGGATAAAGACGGAATTATGCTTTCGGAGAATAAAATGGAATATGCGCTTCATCTTCCTAAAATTACCGGACTTAGAAATATCGCTTATCATCCCGGGAAAAAGCCGGATGATCCACGTGTATCTGTTGCATTGGAATACCTTGACACATTAAAACATATTAAGAAGAATACATTTATAAATGTGAGAAAAATCAATCTTGAGAAACCGACCGATATTGTTTTCCAGTCGGCTTCTATTAATAAAATTATTTTCACTTCTGAGTATTCGCATGATGTGATTTTAAAACTTATTCGTGTGATTAATGCTTTACGTTTTCAAAGAATTAACGCAGATAAAATAGATTTACGTTTCGCAAATGTGGCTGTTACACCATGTTTGCTATAACCTTATGGTATTATTATGGCCAGAAAAGACTTTATTATCACCGGACTCGATATCGGTACTTCCTTCGTTCGTGCTGCAATAGCAAAATGTAATCAGGATGACGGCATCGAAATTATCGGCGCTGCCGTAAAATCTTCGCAGGGAGTCAAAAAAAGCGTGATCGTTAATAAAAACGAAGTTACCGAACTCGTTCGAGCCGCTGTCGAATCAGCTGAAAATGACGCGGGGGTGGAAGTCGACGATCTTCATGTCGGTATCACCGGCGGACATGTAAATTGTTGCACTACTGCATCTGTAGTGAATAATCTTGATGCCGATGACACTATCAAAGATAAACATATTGATAAACTTATCGAAAATGCAAGAGCAAATTCCGAGGAGAAAGGAAGAGAAGCTGTCCATGAAATAACTCAGGAATTCCGTATCGATGGACATACCGTTGAAGGAAATCCTGTCGGCAGCGCGGCGAAACGAGTGGAAGCAAGAGTGCATATTATTACTGCTGACAGAACAATTATGGAAAATCATGGCCGCGTTATTAATGACGCAGGTTTTATAATTGCGGGTATGTGTTGGAATGTTATTGCATCCGGCTTGGCTGTCCTTTCAGATCAGGAAAAGAAAGACGGAGTGCTGCTGATTGATATTGGCGGAGGGTCTGCGGGTTACGCGGTATATTTTAATAATACAATTTATTATGCAAATGTTTTTGCTGTTGGCGGTGATCATATTACAAATGATTTGATGATAGGCCTTAACATCAATTTTGATGAAGCTGAAGATATTAAAAAGACTTATGGCTTAAAATCCGGCGAGGATTATAATTCGGAACCTTCTATTATTAAAATAGGCACGCCTATTAGAAGTAAAAAGCATCTCTCTAAAACCGATATCAATATGATTATTGAGTCAAGAATGGAAGAGCTGATTCGCTTTATTAAAAATGACGTCAATGAAAAAGGCCTCTTTTCTCTTATCGGCCATGGTATCGTTTTCGTCGGCGGCTCTTCATATCTTTATCATTTGAAAGAAAAAGCAAAAAATTATTTTGGCAAACCGGTTAGAATGGCAATTCCTATATTAAACACGCCGGATATGAGTGCTGACAACTTGAATGTTTTTTCCGATAGGCACGAATTTCTAAAAGACCCGTCTTGCGCTACTATTCTTGGCCTGCTGAAGTCGGGATATAAATTAAAATTAACTGAGCTTAATAAATCAAAAGGATTTTTTAATAAGTTTTTAAGACATTAATTAATAATATAAACAGAGGTTTAAAATGAAAAACGGCAAAATTCATATCCAGATAATCGGTATAGGCGGCGGTGGCGGTAACGCTATAAATCACATCACGCAATTAAATGAGAATCGCGCTCAGTTTATTGCTGTTAATACCGACTTGATGGCAATTAATAAATTAGACGTCAACGATAAACTCCAAATAGGACAACGATTAACTAACGGCTTCGGCTCAGGCGCAAATCCTGAAATAGGTAAAAAAGCGGCAGAAGAAGATTACGAAAAAATATGCGAAATGGTAGCCGGCGCAGACCTCGTTTTTCTCGCCGCGGGACTTGGCGGCGGCACGGGAACAGGAGCAACTCCTGTTATTGCAAAAGCGGCAAAGGCGGCCGGAGCGATGATTGTCGCTGTTGTCACTTTACCTTTTTCTACTGAAGGAGCGAAACGCGGGGAAGTTGCCAAGAAGGGACTTGACGAATTACGACAGATTGTTGATTCTGTTATTTGCATTCCTAATGATAGAATTACCAAGCTTGCCGGAGATAAAATGCCGCTTGTGGAAGCTTTCCGTCTGTCAGATAAAGTTTTAAATAACGCGTTTGGTGCCGTGGCAAATCTTGTTGCACAAGTAGGGATAGTTAATATTGATTATAATGATGTAAAAACAGTTCTCACTGAAAAAGGGGAGTCTATGGTCGGCTTCGGAGAAGCAACCGGCAGCAACTGCGCGGTTAAAGCTGTTCGTTACGCTATGGCAAGTCCGCTTTTACAGAGAAGTGATATTATCGGCGCTAAACAAGTGCTCGTCTCATTTGTATCAGGAAAAGATGTAACTTTGAAAGATTTTCATGAAGCGATTAGAATTGTTAATAATGAAATTCGTGGCGAAGCAAATGTTATTTTCGGCGTTATTACTTCCGATGAATTTACATCTAAAACTGAGGTGACACTTATCGCCACAGGCCTGTCGGAAATTAATCAAAAAAAGAAACGTGAAGGAATATTTACACCAATTGTTGATCCCGTACAGGTTACAATGGATATTTTGCCCGCGGAAAAAGGGCTGTTCATAAAACAAGACCCGACACTCATTAACGGTGTTAATTATGATACACCAACATACATCCGCTGGGGAAGAAAATTAATCGAATCAGTCGCGTGAGTACAGTAATGAAAGCTCCCGGATTTTGGTTATGAATCAAAAGCAAGATGCTTTTGTTACTCTCTTCAATTGCCGCCGACTGCGGTCGAATATCCGCCATAGGCGGAATTAATTCCAACATTATCGAGGTCGGCTACAGAATGGCAACACCCTCAATCAACAAAAAATGTTGTTTAAAGCAATACATATTCTCACGGTCAGGAATATATCCCAGTGAAGAGGTCTTTATATATTTATATAATTGTTGTTTTAATCGACCATATAATGCACAAAATTAATTGCCGATATTTTTAGAAACACAAGCAAAATTATCAATTCAGAAAATGATAAAATATGGTAAAATTGATCTTGCTTGGTCTTTTATTCTTGATTTCAAGAATAGCGTTAATCCTGATGAAACAGTTAAACGGGAAATATTTACTGGCGTGATTTTTTCTGTAACCAACCTCGCTGAGGTTGGAGGAATTCTCCGCAGCCAACGGCAGCGGCTGCAGAAGAAGAGGTTGGAGGAATTCTCCGCAGCCAACGGCAGCGGCTGCAGAAGCCAACATCCAACGTTGAGCGTTGTAATAATAACCCCTTTCGATCATCGACCACCTCCCCTTTGCAGGGGAGGAGTTTTAAGCCAAGTTTCAAGTTTCGGGTATAGAGATTTAAAAACTCCCTAAAAGGGAGTTTCATCGTAGCGTAGGGTTAACCTCGCGATAGCGAGAGCAACCCTATGTTATTAAAATGAGCAATGATTGCACTCTATATAGGAGTGCTTCAATTTCTTCTTCGGATATTATTGAAGTGAGTGCTATAGAAAATCTCGACTGGCATCTTGCTGCTGATGCCTTAGCATAGTAACCAAAGCACAAAGAAGAAATTGACATAATTTCTAATTAACCTAATTGACCTAAACCAAGAACAAAGAACAAATTCAAAATATTATGCACACTTTCACAAAACAATTTAAAATATCCGTTAATGATTTTCCAAAAGGAATGGCGGATATTGATTCTCATCTCACACCGTTAATTTCTAAAAAAACCGGGATAGAAGAGAAACACATTCTTTCATATAAAATTCTCGGAAAGAGTTTGGACGCGAGGAAAAAATCAAATCTGATCTTCAATTTTAAAATTGAGATCGAAGTTGACCCTTCAATAAACATAAATGATTTATTTTTGGATGATCCGGCACAGCAACTGTCTAAAAAAAATAAAAATCATAATCTGAATTCTTTGAATGTAAAAAAAGATCTGCCGGTTAATCCTGTCGTGATAGGTACAGGTCCCGCGGGTTTGATGACAGCGTATCTTCTCGCGCAATACGGTTTAAAGCCGATAATTATTGATATTGGAAAACCGGTTGATGAACGAAAAAAAGATATCAAAACTTTTTTTACCGACCGAAAAGCTAATCCAAAAAGTAATTTCGCTTTCGGTGAAGGCGGTGCGGGAACTTTCTCCGACGGAAAACTGTTCACAAGAACTAAAGACCCGAAAATTAAATTTATTCTCGAAACTTTCGTTAAAGCAGGCGCTCCGGAAGAAATATTGTATTTAAAGCGACCGCATATTGGTTCTGATATTTTGCCGGAAATGGTGAAAAATATTCGACAGGAAATTGAAAAGCTCGGCGGGAAATTTGTTTGGAACAGTGAGGTCGATTCATTAATTATAGAAAATGATTCGTCTTTAAAAAATATCGCTCTTGCAAACGGTGAGAAAATCTCCGCTCCAGTCTGCTTTGCTGCTGTCGGTCACAGCGCGAGAAAATTAATAAAGAATATGATTGAAAGCGGGATCGAACACTCGTTAAAAGATTTTCAGATTGGATGCCGAATTGAGCACACACAGGAATTTATTGACAAAAAACAGTACGGTATTACAAATTTACCTAAATGTCTTGGTGCCGCGGAATACAATCTTGTTAATAAGCCGAAAGAGAATATTTCCGGAGCAACAACTTTTTGCATGTGTCCCGGCGGAATAATAGTTCCCATGGTTACTGAGGATGGACACCTTTCCACAAATGGAATGAGTAAATATGCCCGGAACTCCGGTTTTGCCAACTCAGCAATAATAGTAAATCAGAAAGCGCAGAATTTTCCGGATATTAATGAAGTATTTAATTTTATAGAAGGTATAGAAAAGAAAGTTTTTAATGCCGGAGGCGGGGATTATTCTTTTCCGGCGCAGAAAGCTTATTCGTTTATAAGGAAAGAAACAGGCAACCTCGATAATCAGGAAACAAGCTGCAATCTCGGAATTGTTCCCGCGCGACTTGATGGGATTTTGCCTGACAGAACTTTTACCGCGATTTCAGAAGCTTTAAAATATTTTGAAAAAGTTATGCCCGGATTTATGAAATCAGGCGTCTTGATCGGCGCGGAAACAAAAATATCAAGCCCGGTAAGATTTATTAGAAATATGGACACCTTTCAGTCATCGGTGGATAATCTTTATATTGTGGGTGAAGGCGCGGGATATGCCGGCGGAATAATTTCCGCTGCTCTTGACGGATTGCGCTCCGCGGAAAAATATTTGTCTAAAGTAGAGTAAGCTTTCGGCTTGCTGAAAAATTGAAAACATTATTCGTAGCTTCTGCTGCGTATTTTCACATAAGTTTCAGCTGTATTATCTGAGTTTAAAGAATTTTCGGCAGCAGATTTTCCATCACAAAAAAATAGTTTGGATTTGGTATAATATAATTTCAATTGATTAATTAGATGTTAATTGTTATGAGAAAAAATAACTTAAATAATATTGAGCCCCATAAAATAAATCGCCGACGCAATATGACAATAGTTACATTGTGCGCAGTGTTCGGCGTCGCAGGCGGAACTTGTATTTCAAATAATGTACTTTCTCTTGTTGCTATTAAACTCGGAGCAGGTGATATTTATCTCGGATTGCTTGCTGCGGCATTTACCGCTCCATTAGTTCTCGGTATATTTAGTATGAAGGCGATTGAGAAACACGGGAAATTAAAGATATTGATTCCGTGGACTGCGGCTTCAACAATATTGGTTATGCTGTATATGTTGATACCGAAAATTGCTCAGCAATATCGTCCTGTTTATGTTTTGTCATCATTATTTGTCATACAAATTTTAATTAACACCTGCGCTGCTATAGGAAATACGGCGTGGTTTCCATTATTGCAGGATACTACGCCTACGCGTTTAACCGGCAGATTTTTCGCGCGTCTGAGGACTTCATGGCAAACCGCCTCAATAATCACAGTTATTGTCATTTCATTTTTCCTCGGTAAAAATTCCGAGTGGTGGAAATTTGAAATTATATTTGCTGCTGCTTTTATTCTACTGACAATAAAATTTTTACTTTTGCTGCGGATTCAAGAGAAGCCGCTTGCAGTGCGTCACATTTCTGATAAAACGATTATCGGCAGATTTAAAGAAGTGTTTCAAATTAAACAGTTGAGGTATTGTATAATTTATTTGGCATGCTATTCTTTTCTTGCTGCGGCGCCGGAACCTTTTAAAATTAAAATGCTTAAGCAGCTTCATTATTCCAGCGGATTCATTCTCGCGGCAATATCTATGTTTGGTGTTGGTGCAATCCTTTCACTTAGATTTTGGGGTAAATTAGCTGATAAATTCGGTAATCGCGCGATATTCAGCATATCGCATATTGGGATGATAGTAACAACGATTTTATGGTTGATAATTGATAATAATATTTTCAGTGAAATTATGACTTTCATTTTGTATTTCAGTTTCGGTATTTTTCATAGCGGCAATGGCATCGCGCAAACAAGATATGTTTTGCACTCGGTTCCTGATTCGAAACAGAACTATATAAACATAATTAATTTCACTACTTTCTTTTTTATTTCTATTGCACCGATTATTACGGGTGTTTTTTTAACAATGACTCAAAATGTTAGTTTTTCAAGTGGAGCGCTCAACCTCAATAATTATCATCTTATGTTTATTATTATCGGTACTTTGTTTATCGTTCCGCATATTCTGAGACGTAACCTGAGGGCAGCTAAAGAAAGTTCAACAAGTAATGTCGTGGCATTCGTTATGCGCCCCTTAAGAAATATTTTCGGACCTTTTAAGAGGATAAATAGAAAATAAAACTTTGTTTTAATAATAATTTTGAATTATCAAAAAAATTATTTTTTAAATAGAAAGAGTATAATTTTGTGTAAACAGTCGGTTGCTGTATAACTAATTCTAAAATGGGAAGAATTGCTGTTCTTTGAAATGATATAATAGTAGGCAAATTGGAACCAGAAGCGACAGCGTTGTGGTTTGATTCCGTTCTTTGAAATGATATAATATAATTAATTACAACCCAAGAGGCTCAAATGTTGTGGTTTGATTCCGTTCTTTGAAATGATATAATATAGAATTAAATCCTGAATATGGCGATTTGGTTGTGGTTTGATTCCGTTCTTTGAAATGATATAATCAAAATGAGCGTCAAGCCAACGGGCAATTTGTTGTGGTTTGATTCCGTTCTTTGAAATGATATAATGAA
>Ga0164318_10004032_pt1 | contig 14016 bp, 12 predicted proteins | sample GuaBasSedimGuay9_FD_113734 | JGI IMG/M metagenome (GOLD analysis project Ga0164318, IMG submission 113734) | Subseafloor sediment microbial communities from Guaymas Basin, Gulf of California, Mexico - Guay9, Core 4571-4, 0-3 cm | ecosystem: Environmental > Aquatic > Marine > Hydrothermal vents...
AAAGGCATAATCGATTTAAAAGAAAGGGAGTTGAATAAGCCGTTGATCATATGGAATCACCGATGGGAATTTGACAAGAACCCGGAATTCTTTTTTGATGTTTTAAACGGTTTAAAAGAAAGGGATATCCCTTTTTCCCTGGCCTTGCTGGGAGAAAAACTTGAAAGGTTTCCTGATGTCTTTAAGGAGGCAAAAGAGCAATTTAAAGAGCAATTGGTTGCATATGGATATGTTGAATCCCGTGACGAGTATCTATCCTGGCTAAAAAAGGGAGCAATAGTTGTCAGTTGTGCGATTCAGGAAAATTTTGGCATTTCTGTTGTTGAAGCAGCCAGATATGGCTGTATTCCTTTGTTGCCAAACCGGTTATCATACCCTGAGATTATGCCGGAAGATTTTCATCATCAGATTTTATATAACACCAAAAAAGATCTGATGGGAAAATTAGAAGATATACTTTTAAATTATCAAGACTATCTGCCGCTGCAAAAAGAAATATCTAAAAATATGGAACTGTTTTCATGGGAAATTATTGTAAAGCAGTATGACAGCGCTCTGAAAAAATTCAAAAAACACGGTTGACAGAAGTCAGTATAAACAGGGGTGCCGGAAAAAGCACCCCTGCTATTTTTACCTACACCATTTTTTTTAATTCTTCCAAGGCTTTATCCGACATAGTAAAGGAATGTTCCTGGGCGGGGAAGGCTTCATTTATTACTTCTTCTTTATAGGCTTTCATGGCATCGATAATAATGGGCCTGATCTTTGTATACTGTTTAACAAATTTAGGTATAAATTTATCAAACAACCCAATCATGTCATGGGTGACAAGCACCTGGCCGTCTACCTGACTGCCGGCCCCAATTCCTATAACCGGAATGCTGACAGCCTCTGCAATAATTTTTCCAAGGGGGGCTGGAACCGCTTCAAGGATCATGGAAAAGACACCGGCATCCTCTAGAGCCCTGGCATCATCAACAATACGTTTGGCAGCCTGGGCATCCTTGCCCTGCATTTTGAACCCGCCAAGGGCACTGGCTGTCTGGGGCGTCAGTCCGATATGACCCTGGACAGGAATTCCCGCCTTTACAATGGCCTCAACAGTGGGGGCAAAGTCAACGCCGCCTTCAAGTTTAATGACATCACAGCCGCCTTCTTTCATCAGGCGGCCTGAATTGATGATGGCATCCCGAATGGAGGTGTTGTAACTCATAAAAGGCATGTCGCCGACAACAAGTGCGTTCTTGCATCCGCGAACCACCGCCTTTATATGGTGTATCATATGTTCCATGGTGACCTCAACCGTACCGTCAAGCCCCATGACCACCATACCTAAAGAGTCTCCCACCAGGACAATATCGACACCGGCCTCATCTGCCATTAAACCGAAAGGGTAATCATAGGCGGTAACCATCGTGAGTTTCCGGTTGTCTTTTTTTGCCTGTTTGATATCCTGTATCGTTATTTTTTTATTGCCCATTTTGCTTTTCTCCTTAATTAAAAGTTTTTTTGTAATGTTTGAATTAACGCTGTTAATGTATGGTTTACCGGGACAGGGATTGATTTTTTTTGCGCCATACTGACAATGGCACCATTGATGGCATCAATTTCAGTCAGCCGCTTATGGTCAACATCCTGTCCCATGGATGACCGGTTGGGGCCGGTTGCCCTGGCAATGGCAAATACCTGTTCGGCAATATCGTCCGGCAGGTTTACGCCATGGGCCAGGGCAACATCACAGGCTTCTTTTACCGCAGTACGGACAAGAACTCCTGTGGGAGGAGTATCAAGGATTTTGCCGTTCTTTATTCCTGTAAGAGCTGTAATGGCATTGATCCCCACGTTAATGATCAGTTTTTTCCAGATAATTTTATGTATATTCTCTTCTATCTGGGTGTCAATACCGGCGTTGCAAAACATATCTTTGATACTTGCAAGCCGGGCACTGGTGTTTTTTGACCACATGCCGATCAGTGTTGGACCGATTCCTGCGTGGCGGATGAGTCCCGGTCCCAGAAGAGTGGCCCCGTGGGAGGTCGTACCGGCTATCACCCTGTCAGGGTGTACCTTTTTTGCAATTTTATCTGCATTGCCCATTCCGTTTTGAAGGGTTAATACAAGACCTTCATTATTTAAACATCTCAAGGCCTGCTCAGCTGCCTGCTTAGTCTGCGTGGATTTTACAAAAATGATCACCAGGTCTGATTTGCAGGGTTCCTGCATATTGCTTGAGGCAGTGATATTGATCCTGGTTGTCTTTCCTTCAAACTCCACTCCAAGTCCCTGGGAATTGATGGCATTGACATGGTCCTCCCATATATCCATGAGAAGAACATTTTGCCCTGATTGTGCTAAAAGTGAGCCGAAAAGGCTTCCCATGGCGCCCGCACCAATAATTGTAATATCCATAATTTTCCTTTGCGTGTTTTTATTTCACCACCAAGTCTGCCATCCACATGGTAATAGGAGGATAAAAGGTGATGATTAAGAGGTCAATAATTAATATGCCTAAAAAAGGCAGGATACGTCTGCTGATTGCAGCAATACTGTCATTGGATATGGAACACGAAACAATCAGGCAGATGCCCATGGGCGGAGTCAGCATGCCGATGGCAAGATTTGTAACAACAATGACGCCAAGCTGGATCATGTCAATCCCTAAAGAAGGCACCATGGCTGTTATCATGGGTACCAGCAGTATGAGAGCTGCCGTGGTTTCAACAAAGGTTCCGGCAATCAAGAGAACCAGATTGATCAGTAAAAGAAGAATCATGGGGTTGTCTGACAATCCCAGAAGGGTTCCGGCCAGCTGGGCAGGGATATCTTCAATGGCTGCGATCCAGCTGAAAACCGATGCGGTGGCAATAATAAACATGACAATGGCAGATGTTATGGCACCGTTGGTAAACAGGGGGAAAAGGTCTTTTACCTTGATTTTTTTGTAAATAAACATACCGACAACAAGGGCATATACAACCGCAATGGCTGCAGACTCCGTAGCAGTGAAAATACCGAACAGAATGCCTCCCAGAATAATAATCGGTGCGCCCATTGCCAGAAGAGAGCGTTTAAACGTTCGCCAGGTTTCTGAAAATGAGAAAGTTATGGTTGCTGAATAGCCTTTTTTCCAGGAAATAAACGTGGCAACGCTGATTAAAGACAGACCTATCAGAATACCGGGCAGAATACCGGCAGCAAAAAGACGGCCAATGGATGCTCCTGTAAGGAAACCAAATATAATCATGGGGATGGAAGGGGGGATGATCACACCGATTGATCCGCCCGAGGCCTGGACCGCGGCAGCAAAGTCGGAATCATATCCGGACTTTTTCATGGCCGGGATCAAAATAGCGCCCACAGCAGCTGCATCAGCAGCAGCAGAGCCTGAAATGCCGGCAAAAAACATGGCGGATACAATGGTTACAGCAGCAAGCCCGCCGGGAAGCCATCCCACAAGGGCATTGGCAAAATCAATGATCCTGCGGCTGATCCCTCCGGCTTCCATTATGGTCCCGGTGAACATAAAAAGCGGAACAGCCATGAGATGAAAGGAGTCGGTACCGCCAAACATGCGCTGTACCACCATCATCAGGTTGAAATCACCTTGTATCAAAATGGCTGTAACAGATGCAACACCGATGGCTATGGCAATAGGCGTGTTGATGGCAAACAGGAAAAGGAGGGATAGAATCAGGACTTCAGTGGTCATTGGAATCCCCCTTTAATTCAGTAAAAAGAAAGGTTGCGGCATGGATCAATAGAATGACACCACTGATGGGAATAATACTCAAGATAATCCATTTGGGTATCTGGAGCGCTGGGGAGATTTGCAGGCGCACAAACCAGGCAAACTTACATCCGTAGACGACCATGACAACAAACAGGGCCATGGATGCCAGATGGGTTAATATGGATGATGCTTTTTTCAGCACCAGCGGCAGTTTTATATAAAGAAAATCAACGCCGGGGTTGACCTTTCGGTAATACGCGCTGGACGCTCCCAGGAAGGTCTGCCACACTAAAAGAAACCGGGCAAGCTCCTCTGACCAGAATAAAGACTGGTTCAGTACATATCGACAAAATACCTGGACGGCAACAATCAGGGCCATGGTAAACCCCATACCAAATAACAGGTATTCTATCCATTGGTTGATAAGGAAACTTGCTTTTTTAATCATAAGTGTCTCCGTTGTTAAAGTTAAGGCCGGCAGCTGACAAGAGAATGTCAGCTGCGGTCTTAAAGAATCAATGATTCTTATTTAACGGCTTCCATAATTTTTAAGAGCAGATCCTTAACTTTCGGGTCCTGGTAGAGGTCCATATCCTTTAAATCAGCAACCTTGGCCCTGAATGCCGCAACATCAGGATTCTCAACAACCTGCATGCCTTTTGCCTTTAACAGTTTAAGGCGATCGGCATTTTTAGACCGGTTATCGGCTCTCTGGTATACAGCGGCTTCATAAATGGCTTTCTGGATCATATCCTGATCACTTTTGTCAAGGGTTTCCCACCATTTGAGAGATGCAACGTCGATGTGATATGAGTAGACGTGACGGGTAAGGGACATATATTTTTGAATTTCATAGAATTTGTAGACTTCCATAACCCACAACGGGTTTTCCTGGCCGTCAATAACTTTTTGTTCAAGTTCGGTATAAATGGGCCAGGGCATGGGGGTTGGATTGGCCCCAAGTGCATTCCAGATGGCCTTGTGAATGGCAGACGCCATGACTCTTACCTTGAGCCCTTTAATATCATCAGGGCTTTTAACCGGTCGTTTGCTGTTGGTCAAGTTCCTGAACCCGTTTTCAGAAAAACTTAAGCCTTTGAAACCTGAGCTTTCAAGGCTTTTGAGGATTTGATTTCCTAAAGGACCGTCAAGGATTTCATCTGCCTGGGCATTGTCCTTAAAAAGAAACGGATAGTTGACGACCCGTGTAATGGGATCAAAGGTATCAAATGGGCCACCAGTGACAATGGCCATCTGGATGGTGTTCATCTGGACCTGCTGAAGAATTTCAGTTTCATTGCCAAGGGAGGCAGAGTGATAAAGTTTAACTTCAAATTTTTTGTTTGAGCGCTGTTCAACTAATTCTTTGAACTTTTCAGCAACGATATTCTGAGCGCTGCCGGGTTTGGTAACAACACCCAGCTTGATTTTTGTAGCAGCAAATGTATTGCCGGTAAATAAAAACAACGTAACAACTAACATAAGCATAAAACATTTTTTCATGGTGAATCCTCCTTAAACATGTTGTGGTTAATAAAATTATTTTGGAAAAACTGCTCCTTTATCTGCACTGGAAACAATTTTTGCATATCTGGCCAGATAGCCTGTGGTTACTTTAGGGGAAAACTTTGGCAGTTCATCGATTCTATTTTGGATTTCTTTGTCAGACAGTTTGAGATTTATTTTTTTTGCAGGAATATCAATCTCAATCATATCACCGTCTTTGACAATGGCAAGGGGACCTTTTGCAGCCGCTTCCGGTGAAATATGCCCGATGGCAGCCCCCCGGGTCGCTCCTGAAAACCGCCCGTCGGTGATCAAAGCAACCTCTTTGTCCATGCCTGTCCCGGCAACAGCTGACGTGGCAGATAACATTTCCCGCATACCAGGTCCCCCTTTGGGCCCTTCAAACCGTATGACAATAACGGTTCCTTTTTTAATTTTTTTTCCCATGATTGCCGTGACTGCTTCCTCTTCACTGTCAAACACTTTGGCGGGTCCTTCATGTTCCATCATGTCATCGGCAACGGCCGCCTGTTTGACAATGGCACCGCCGGGTGCCAGGTTTCCTGTCAGGACAGCCAGTCCCCCGGTGTCATGAACCGGATTGTCGACGGGTCGGATCACTGAAGTGTTTTTTATTTTTGCCCCAATGTCATCCAGCATGTCTTCCATGGGTTTGCCATACACCGTCATCTGTTTCCCATCAACAAGGTCTGCCCTCAAAAGTTCTGACAGGATGGCGGGTACGCCGCCTGCATGATAGAGGTCTTCAATATGATGGGGGCCGGCAGGTGCAAGAGTGGTCAGGTGAGGAACTTTCTCAGTAAATTTATTAAAATCCTTTAAGGTGATATCTACATCTGCATAATAGGCAATAGCAGGCAGATGCAGTGTGGTATTGGTTGATCCGCCCAGGGCCATATCCAGGGCAATGGCATTGTTGAACGCCTTTTTTGTCATGATATCGCTGGGTTTTATTTGTTTTGTGACCAGTTCAATCGCTTTGAATCCGGTCTGCTTTGCCATGTGTGTCCGCCTTGAATAAACAGCAGGGATACTGCCGTTAAACGGCAGCGACATGCCCAGGGCTTCACTTAAGTTGCTCATGGTATTGGCGGTAAACATCCCGGAACAGGAACCGGCTCCCGGGCAGGCATTGCATTCATATTCCAAAAGTTCATCGTCGGTGATTTTTCCGGCAGCATGACTTCCCACCGCCTCAAACACCTTATCAAGACCGGTATCATTTCCAAGGACCCGTCCGGCAATCATGGGACCGCCGGAAAGAAATATGGAAGGAATGTTCAATCGTACTGCTGCAATGAGCATACCGGGAATGATCTTGTCACAGGATGCCAGAAGGATAAGTCCGTCAAAGGGGTGGGCCATGGCCATGATTTCCAGGGAATCGGCAATATGTTCCCGGCTGCACAAAGAGTATTTCATTCCTTCATGATTCATGGCAATCCCGTCGCAGACACCAATGGTATTGAAGACCATGGGAGTGCCGCCGGCGGCATAAACACCTGCTTTTACTGCATCGACCAGTTTGTCCAGGTGCATATGTCCCGGGATAATTTCATTAAATGAATTGGCAATGCCGATAATGGGCCTGTCAAGTTCCCAGTCGTCAAAGCCGTCAGCCTTCAGCAGAGACCTGTGGGGGGCTCGCTGGGGTCCGACAGTCATGAGACTGCTTCTTCTTTTCATTTGATTTTTCATCTGGTTTTTCATTTTTTTTCCTTATCTATAACGATTACAAGGCATTCACTTTCAGTTTTCCCGGCATTCTGGCCCCGATGAGGGGTTGATGGATCAAAATGAATTGAATCACCTGTTTCAAGCCGGATGGTCTTTTTCCCGTATATAAAGTCGATTCTGCCTTTGAGTACCAATAAAAACTCTTCACCGGGATGGTCATAGAGTTTTGTTGTTCTTTTTTGAGTCGCAGAATATTTTATAATAAAGGGTTCTATCAGGTTGTCGGATTTCAGGCCTGACAGCGAGTAATAGTCCAATTCTGCCGTAATCCCTCTTCTGCTTACCTGCCTGCGCTCATTTTTCAATGTTACGGCATATCCTTCTTCCTTTGTTGTCTCTTCTGAGTCAAAGAAAATGCCGATGGGGACCTCAAGGCCATGTGATATTTTGGATAATGTGGCAATGGGGGGGGATACCTGGCAGTTTTCTATTCTGGACAAAAGACCCTTTGAAAGATCGGTGAGTCTGCCCAATTGATCCAGGGTATAGCCTTTGCTTTTCCTGATTTTTTTAATTTTATCTGCAATTTGCTTTTCCAGCATGTTTACTCCCTTTAAACTTGTTTCACTTTATGCAACTTTTGAAATCATAGTCAAGCGTTTTTTTTAAAAAAATGTAAAATATTGCAAATTTAAGTCTGCCAGGCAAAAAATGAATCTAATTTTACCACATTAATGATTAATTTATAGATGGGTTTGTGCTATAAGGTCAAAGTTGTTGTTAAAGGACGATGAAAGTTTGAAAACACCAAAGTTTACCAGGTATTGCAGGTCAAAGATCTTATGGAAATGGTGAAAAATGAAAATTAATATTGCGATAAACGGGTATGGCAGAATCGGGCGGTGTGTTACCAGAGCCTTGTATGAATCTGAAAATTTTTATGACAAAATTAATCTGGTTGCTATAAATGAGACAGCGGATGAAAAAACGATTTATCATTTGACCAAATATGATTCCACCCACGGCAGATTTCATCTGAATGTCGAACATAAAAAAGGGTCTTTGATCATCGGGAAAAACAAAATAAGAGTGCTGCAGGAAAAAAATATCTTAGATCTTCCATGGAAAGAATTAAAAATTGATGCAGTCCTTGATTGTACGGGATTTTATAATGATAGAGAATCGGCAGATCTGCATCTGCTGTCAGGGGCCAAAAAGGTTATTTTTTCACAACCGGCAAAAGATGAAATGGACGCTACTATTGTGTATGGTGTCAATCATCGTATATTAAAAAAAGAGCATACCATTATTTCAAACGCTTCCTGCACAACCAATTGTGTTATCCCGGCGCTTCATGTGCTTGATCAGGCCCTTGGCATTGAAAGCGGTACCATTACAACGATTCATTCGGCCATGCATGATCAACCGGTCATTGATGCCTACAATCCTGACTTAAGAAAAACCCGATCAGCCCTGCTGTCTATTATTCCAGTAAATACGGCTCTGGAAAAAGGAATTTCAAAAATATTGCCGGCCATGGAAGGAAAATTTGAAACCCTGGCTATCCGGGTTCCTACGACAAATGTATCTATCATGGATATCACACTACTGGTAAAGATAGATACAGATGCCTGCACTGTTAACGAAGCGCTGACTAAAGCTTCTGAAAACGAATTGAAAGATATTTTAGGAGTGACGGATGAACATCTGGTTTCCTGTGATTTTAATCATGATTCACGATCCAGTATCATTGATCTTCACCAGACCCGGGTCAGTAGAAAACGTTTGGTTAAAATCCAGGCCTGGTTTGATAATGAATGGGGATATTCTAATCGGATGTTAGATACGACTATAGCAGCATTTGAGGCAAGCTAAATCTTAATTTCAAGCATCCAGAGCGATCAGTTTTCTGGTAACTGCAAGTAATTCTTCCGGTATTTTTGTAATATCATCAAAGGGACGTGTGCCATCTCTGTCCGACGCAGCAATTTCATCCATTTCCGGAATAAATCCTAAGATTTCATAACCCGGCATGCTCTCTTTGATCAGTTTCTTATCATCATCAGATTTAATTCTGTTTCCCAGTACCACGATATTTTTAATGCCGATATCAGTTCCCAGTTTTCTTATTTTATCGGCTGCCACGCGGCTTCTTTTCCCGGGGTTTACCACTACAATAAGGGCATCCACCGATCCGGATGTGGCTCTGCCCAAATGCTCGATACCCGCTTCCATATCCATGACCACTACTTCATTTCGTCCCAGCACAAGGTGGGTCATCAAAGCCTTTAAGATTGTCGATTCAGGGCAAATACACCCTGATCCACCCTGCTGAACAGTTCCCATAACCAATAGCTTTACGCCGTCTTTTTCAATGGAAAAACGATCCGGAATATCATCCACTTTGGGGTTCAGTGTAAAAAATCCTCCCATGGTTCCGGGCTTAGCCCCTGTACGTTCCGCAATCAGATCAGAAAGTTCTGAAACCGGGGTAATGGGTTTTGATTCGTCAATACCGAGTCCCGCGGCAAGGTTGGCAACAGGGTCAGCATCTATGGCAATCACTTTAGTCTCTTTATTTAATGCGGCAATGGATCGGGCAATTAAAGATGTGATGGTCGTCTTCCCCACACCGCCTTTTCCGCCAACAGCAAGTTTTAAACTCAAAATTAAGTCTCCTGCATTTTAAAGATTAAAAATATTCCTAATAGAATCAGGATATTTTTCCCAGCATACTTCCTTTGTCATCCATTAGAAAAATTTCATAATCGTTTTGCCGGGCATGAAGAATCAGGTCTTCTTTTATGATGGCCTGGACCTCATATTTTTGATTCATGACATCCTTTGGCATGACAAGAAAACATTGCTGTGCAATTTCTTTTGATTTAAAGGCCGGAATAAAAGTTGCACCGGTCTTTTTGTCGGTATAGCCTACAAATTCTTCGCTGGACATTCCCGGATTTTGAATAACAATATAATACCATTTGTCTTTTGTTTGTTTATCCAATTTTTAACATCCTTTCAAAAGGTTATTTCAGTCAAATATAAGACTATTTTTTATAAAATAAAGGCCAAACAGGCAATGCAAATAAAAAAAAGCCCCTGTCTTAATCGAGAAAGACAGGGGCTTTTTTTTATTTATTGCGTATACCGTTTAAATGTCAAGCCATGAATCAGAATACAGTGCCTCACCCATAATAACCTTATAGGTTTTATAATAATCGAGAAGTTCTTTATCAAATCCTGAAGGATCAGGTTCATTACCGTCCATCATACCCCAGATAAGATCTGTTATATCTGAGCGCTCGCCTTTGGCAATAGAGGTCTGCTGTTTATCCAGAGGATCAGCAATAACAGCCTTCATACCATATTTCCACAGCATGCACATAAATGTCTGGTTCAAGATACCGCGAAGATGTTCCGGAGGTCCATTGGAAATGTTGGAAAGCCCGCAGGTTGATTTTGAACCCGGTGCCATATCTTCTAACATCATCTGAAAGTTCAGAAGGCTCATTAACTGCTGCTGCTGGATGTTGACTGGGGTTACGATGCCATCCACCCAGATTCTCTCGTTTGCAACACCTGCTTCGTTGGCAAAATAAAGCAGCTCAACTGCCAGGGCAGCTCTTTCATTTTCATCTCTTGGCATACCATCAGGGCCCCACATCAGTGCAACAAAATCCGCTTCATATTCAACTGCCAGGGGAACCATCTTTTCATATATTTCAGGTCTTACCATGATAGAGTTGATGATATGCGGTTTATCTGCAGGTTTGCAAACCTTCAGGCCGGCTTCAATGGCAGCAATGTTGGAAGAGTCAAGGAGCAGGGGCATTCCTGGAACTGCTTCCTGAACAACATTAACAACCCAGGGCATCAGCTCGTGACCGAATTTCTTGGCAGGTCCGAGGTTGATATCAATGTAATCCATACCCAGTTCTTTTTGTCTGACAACTTCTTCCTGGATAGGTTCGGGATTACGTTTTGCCGGATCTGCCTCTTTAAACTCTTTTCCTATAATATTGGAAATGACGTTCAGACTTTCACCAAATAGAATCATGTTCTCCATGTTCTTTTCCTTTTCCTTTTATAAAGTTACACTTAGAAGCCGGGAGCTGAAATTAATTGGCAGCCCCGGCTTTTTAAATATTTATTGAGTTTTCAGGAATGCAGGCAGGTGGGCAGCTTCCCTTGGTCCAACCGTAATGGTCCAGCCGGGAAGTTCTTCTTCGATATCACCTGCAATAGCTGCAGCATAACCTGGAATAATGAGGGTATTATGTTTTACCTTGTCCACTATTCCGCTCTTTTTAACAAACATGCCCACATCATCGCCGCCAAATTTACCGGCAGCCCAGGCAGTCAGAACGGAAAGACCCTCAGAGTCTTTGACCAACAACCATGCAGGTACTCTACTGGCTTCAATTTCACCGGAAACAATAAAGTAGGTCAATGCAAAGTTAGTGGTTACAAGAACTGGAGAATTTTCATCAGGATTGCCAATTTCAAAAATACCTTCTGTAACTGTCATGGGTCTCTGCGGATCCGTATAGATATTGAGTCTTTCAAGCAGCAGCGGGAAGAGAGATTCAGTCGCAAAATCAGACATGACAACTATGCCGCCGTATTTGGCAACAAACATGCTGGCAATAAGGGTTTCCATATCAAGGTTGGATGCCATTTCACACGGGAAAGTAATGGTGGGAAAGCCCAAAGCTTTGTTAGATGCTTTAAGGGCAGCACGCCGGATGGCAACCTGATCTTCAAGGGCCTGTTTGATTTCTCTAGCGCCTGAATCAAGGACAAGATCTTTGAGTCCCATGCCGGTTAGTTTTTCCGTCAAGGCCTGAAGTGCATCCACAGAATCGGCTTTAACAGCCAGGGGCAGATCATTGTCTTTAGCCAGGGCGCCCATGTCATCTGCGTTGTCAGCTGTAGCAGCATAGAGCAGCGGACGTTTGAACCCCGCAGCTTCAACACCTGCTTTCATGACATCAAGATCATCTGACATCAGAACCAGGTTGAACTCAGATTCTTTGGCTATTTTTTCAGCAACTGCAGCAAAACCATCTGCGCCATTGCCGGCATCTTTAACAACCAGAAGTTCAGGTCTTAAATTCAAGCCAACCCGTTCATACTGGAATGCATTATAGACTTTGAGGGCTTTATCAAGCTCTGCTGCGTCAATGTCTGACGCTATGGTTGCTGCCAGGACAGTTTTGTTAAAAAATGTTTTTTCATGTCTGTAAAGAACTGTTTCGCCACCTGTTGTGGTTTTACGTACACCTTTACCCAGTGCAACAGGACGGATAGGCGGTGCTGATGCTTCAGCTAGCTGCTCTTTTGCTTCATCGGAAACATAGGGGCACGCGTCCAGCTCCGCCTTTCCAGATGCAAGATTCATCGCAAAGGCAAGGCAGGTTGGAACCCCGCATTCCTTACAATTTGTCTTGGGCAGGAGTTTAAATATCTGTATACCGGTTAATGCCATTTTTTTCTCCTTAAGTTTTAAAAACTTTATGAAAAAGGTCCGGCAGCATAAATTCTGGTGTGATACCTGCCGGACCTTTTGTTTTACTGATGATTAAACAAGTGATTCCATGTCAAGCGCTGGATGACCTTTTTCTTTGAGGAAAGGCATGATTTCTTCCTCTGACAGGCCCACGGTTTCATCTGCTATCATGTCATAGAACCCTGTAACACCCATTGCTTCACTGCGTGAAACTATTTTGTCTTTCAGTTCTTCTTTGAGCATTTTGGGCATCCAGACCATTCTTAATAGTCCACCATCACCCAGGATAAATTTACCCTGGGTGATATTGTGTTTTGAATGACCCACAAATCCGGGAGAAGAAGCGCCGCCACCCATGACACCGGCAAGTGTGGTAAACTTCATGCCGCAGGGTGTTTCTCCTGAGTAATCACGCCCAACAGTCATGACACCGTTACATCCCGGCAGCATGGCAGCAATACATTCGCAGCAGCCGCAGGTGGTCATGGGATCAATGACCATGGAGTAGAGATTGTATTTTTCAATAGCACCCCTGGAGGCCTTGTTTACAAATTCATTGACACCCTTCCACTGGCCCAGTTTCTCATCAAGACATTCGCCTTTTTCTATGGGCTGATTCGGTCCGGTGGGGCTGATTTCAAAGGCAGCCTTGCAGTCCATCCAGTTGTAGGCGCCGCAAAGCCCTGTTCTTTCCGGGCTGACCGTGCAGACATGACTGGGAGCAAAAGACTGGCAGAGCGTACAGGAATAGTATGTTTCAACATCGCTGTCTGTCATGTTGTCAACACGGGAATCACGAGTCGCATAGTTGTCTCTTGCAGTTTTGGTCATCTTGTCAACAGCTGCTTTTTTGGTATAAAGGGTAATCTGAACCTTATCAAGAATTTTACCAAAATCCTGGTGAAATTTGGCATGGAGAACCACACCGATATCCTTCAGGGTAAAACCTTTTTCAATGGCAGCTTTACTGATACGAATCCAGGAGATATCCCTTTGGCCGATATGCATGACCCCCTGAATATAATTGGTCAGATGATGGATCTGTCTTTCGATGATGGGCTCAAAATCTTCCTGGAATTCACGGCCGGCAATCTGTACAAAGATACCCAGCGGGAAAGTTTCGCCTTCTTTGATACCGTCAATATCCGGGCCTTCAAGTATGACTTTTCCATCTTCAATAGCACCAATGTCAGCCATTTTTACAAGCTCGGTGCATTGGGTCTTTCCACCGCCGCACTGGGCATATAAATCCGCACCCCTTACTCGCTCACCCTCGTAAGCAGGACCAAATGAACAGGGAATCTCAACATCGGAAACAAGGGTTTTAAGTCCACGGACTTCAACCGATTTTGCACACATATCTTCATGGGCAACAGGAGCCACCACATGCTCGTATGTACAGATACCCGTGGGAAGAATCTGGGTAATGTCAGTGTCAGCTATGGTGGGGAATCCCCAGTTTACACAACCGGCTGCCGCAACACCCCATTCGGTTCCCACATCTCCCAGAGCATTGACAAATGCAAAGACTCTTTCTTTGTTGTACATGAGAATTTTTCTGTAATCACCA
>Ga0164318_10004033_pt1 | contig 14011 bp, 10 predicted proteins | sample GuaBasSedimGuay9_FD_113734 | JGI IMG/M metagenome (GOLD analysis project Ga0164318, IMG submission 113734) | Subseafloor sediment microbial communities from Guaymas Basin, Gulf of California, Mexico - Guay9, Core 4571-4, 0-3 cm | ecosystem: Environmental > Aquatic > Marine > Hydrothermal vents...
ATGTAATTCTTATTAGGATTTAATGTGCCTACAGAAAGAATATAGTCCCCATCTATACAAATATCACTCTCTTCCACACCACTCTCCAACTTCATCTCAACATAATCAATCTCAAAACCATTATAAACAACACTTATCTTCTCATCAGAAACACCAAAATATTCAATTATATCTCTCTTACTTGACTCCGATACGGTTATAAAGTGGTCAGCTCTATTAAGTGCTCTTCTTATATTTATTAGCAACCAACTAATAGTATCCTTTGGCAATATATCATCAAATCTCACAAAGGAAAGGTCATGAATTGTATATAACAACAGTTCGTCACCAATCTCAATAAATCTATAATCAGGTATATAAAATATATCGGCTTTTCCATAAAATAATGAATTATTTATCCCAAGACCCCTTAAAACAGGTTCAAGCACTCTGCTCGGCATCGGCATAAAAACCTCCCTCAAATTTGGTCTCTTAATCCTTAACCTGCTCCCCTTGCTCCTAATTGGTAAGTAATAGTAATAGTAGATGAATTCAATATCGGGCGCAACTTCGGGTAAATAGGTCAATACCATCCTTGAAAATCTATTAATACCTGCTCCACGAATTGAAGCAGGTGTTGCATATACACAAACCCTCATAGTCCTACCTTCTCAGTCCCAATCTTCTTACCCTCACCCTCAGTGCGGTCTTTGATACCAGAAGTGTTTTCGCTATATGGTCAAGCCGATATTCTTTGTTTTTTTCATATTCCTTCCACAATTTTACAACTATTGGCTTAGGCATTAAGAGTTCTTCTGCAAATGATGATGCATCCTTCTCGTCAGGGGAATTACTATCAATATTGCATACATAGTATTGTCTGCTGTCTGGCATAATGAAATGTCCTATCTCATGAGCAATTGAGAACCTCTGCCTCTCAATCGGTTTATTGATATTATAACCAATAATAGGGATAGTTTCGTCTTTTATAAGGACAGCATCTACAAATACAAGGTTCAAGCCCTTCAACTCAATGTTGAGTTCCTTAAGAATTGATTTTAGGTCAATCGGCGGATTCTCTATGTCTATATATGAATATAACTTCCGAGCGTAATCCACAGGTCTCAATTCTACCACCTCAGCAATAAAACCGGACTGCTACTGCTCCCTCTTGCGCTCCCGCCACCACTCAAACAAACTGACAAGTTCATCTATATCTCTGTCACTGAATGCCCGGGTTCTAAAAAATACTCTTATCGGTTCGGGAATATCCGAATCATTGACCTCTGCGTTCTCATATATGAAATACTCTACTGGAACTCCAAAAATCACTGATAACTGTTTCATTATCTTCAACGATGGATGCCTTACCCCTGTCTCTATCTGACTTAGATAACCCTTGGAGATATCAAGCATTTCAGCCAGTTCGCTCTGGGTTAGACGCTTATCCTTCCTTAGTTTTGATATCTTCTCTCCAACCGACAGACCTCTCTCGCCCATATATCTCCTCCTGCAATAACTTAATCTTATAGTTAAAACTTACTATAACATTTTGCTTGTGTCAAGGGTTAATATCTATCCACCCATCGGGTCGCCAGCCCTACCTCTTACTAAGATATTCTTGGTAAGATTCCACCCCATCATCAGGACCCTGAATACACGATACCTCAATCTGTCAAGGGGGATGTCAAAGGCGCCGGGTCTCTTCACCAGTTCACCGCCAAAACCCGATTTGAACCTGTAAAGACCATAGGCAGGATGCTTCGCATCCACGCCCTCCGGAACTCCCCACAGGTCATAGTTCAAACAACCCTCCTTCTTCGCCCATTCCATCGCCTTAAAATGCGCCAGATGACTGGGCATATGCCTGGACAACTCCGGCTCGCTACCCCCAAAGCAGTAATAAGCGGTATCACCAAACTTGACCACAAATATGCTCGCTGCTAAAATTCCCTCAAAGTAAGCATTGAATATAGCGCACATCCCTGATGACGAGAATATCTCATACATCCTCCTGTGATACTCTCTTGAATGCACCAAAAAACGCTTCCTTATTGAAGTAGTTCTCAGAAGATTATAGAACCTGCTAAAGCCCTCATCTGTATTCTCAATCAATACTTTGACCCCCCTCCTCTCAGAAAGACGAATATTATATCTGGTCTTGCGGTGGAAATTCTCCATTATCTCATCAATATCTCTTGATATATCAACTATTAATGTATTCTTCGGTTGCACTCTATCCCCACTGACCACGGACTTACTATCTAACCATGCATAATTCACCCCATGAATAGGTTCCAACTTCACCATAAAAGCGCCGACATCCTCTCTCACAAATCCACTAATTAGTTCTACATCCCCATCATCAATGTAAGGATGTGGTATATAGACCATTGACTTCCCTATTACCGGGACACTTCTCTCAAGCAGGAGAAACGCCCGATTATGCTTATCTCTTACAACATAATATGGTATCCATCCGAACTCTGACTTCAATTCACCCCACTCATACGACTGCAGAAAAGAATAATGAGGAGAGGACATAATCAGCTCATTGAAAGCTGTCCTCCCCCCATCAAATATTTTTAACTTATCTGACAATACTCTACTTCTTTGACCTCTTCTCCAAGATTGATTCCTGTGCAGCAGCTAGGCGTGCTATGGGCACTCTAAACGGTGAGCAAGACACATAATCAAGACCGACACGGTGGCAGAACTTAACCGATTCAGGGTCTCCACCGTGTTCACCACAAATTCCAACCTTCAGGTCTGGTCTCGTCTTTCTGCCCAATTTGGTTCCCATATCTACCAGTTTACCAACACCGTCAAAATCAATGGTGGAGAATGGGTCCCTATCATATATTCGCAGATTCACATATAGCGGTAGGAATCTTCCCGCATCATCTCTTGAAACGCCAAGGCAGGTCTGGGTGAGGTCATTGGTGCCGAAGCTGAAGAACTCAGCCACCTTTGCAACCTCATCGGCGGTAATCGCAGCTCTCGGTATCTCAATCATAGTTCCCACCAGATATTGAACATCTATTCCCTGCTCCTTGAAGACATCCTTAGCAACCCTGTTAACTACCTCCGCCTGAAGTTCCAGTTCCTTCACATGACCAACGAGAGGTATCATCACCTCGGGGTGGACATCAATGCCCTCCTTCTTCACCGTGCATGCTGCTTCAAATATTGCCCTCGCTTGCATCTCCGTAATTTCTGGATAAGTTATGCCAAGGCGACATCCACGATGTCCAAGCATAGGGTTCGCTTCCGAAAGCGCCTGCACTCTGTCCTCTATCTTCTCTGCAGACACATTAATCTTCTTCGCTAACTCATCAATTTCTTCCCTATTATGCGGCAGAAACTCGTGAAGCGGTGGGTCTAGTGTCCTTATTGTTACAGGTCTCCCCTCCATCACCCTGAATATCCCGATGAAATCTTCCCTCTGCATTGGTAAAAGCTCAAATATCGCTTCTCCTCTCTCTTCATCGGTCTCAGCAATAATCATCTTTTGAACGGAGAGAATTCTATCACCCTCAAAGAACATATGCTCAGTTCTGCATAGACCAATTCCTTCCGCCCCAAATTGCAGGGCATTCCACGACTGTTCTGGTTCATCTGCATTTGTGCGAACACCTAGCCTCCTGAACTCATCCGCCCATGTCATCACATTTGAATATAATCTATATGCTTCTGACTCTTCGGGTTTCATGGTCTTATCCAACAATACCTGCAGAACCTCGGATGGCCTGGTCTCCAATTTACCAAGAATAACCTCCCCCGTAGAACCGTCAATTGATATCCAGTCACCTTCCTTGATAACAGTATTGTTGACTTCAATCTGCCGCTTCTGATAGTCAATAATTAGGTCACCACAACCAACGATACATACCTTGCCCATCTGCCGTGCAACCAGCGCTGCATGAGAGGTCATACCTCCTCTTGATGTTAGAACACCCTGTGAAGCACTCATACCTCTTATATCATCTGGGCTGGTCTCAAGACGAACCAGTATCACCTGTTTACCATCCTTCGCCCAATCTGTTGCATCCTCAGCAAAGAACACCACCTGGCCCGAGGCAGCACCCGGACCTGCATTTAGACCTTTTGCCACTACCTTCCCCTCCCTCACTGCCTGTGCCTTCTGGTCAGAGTCAAAAATAGGTCTCAACAACTGATTCAACTGTATGGGGTCAAGGCGGAGTATCGCATCTTCCTTCGATATTAAACCCTCCTCAACCATATCTACCGCTATTTTTATCGATGCAAGTCCAGTTCTCTTTCCAGCCCTGGTCTGTAATATCCACAATTTACCCTTCTCAATGGTAAACTCTACATCCTGCATCTCCTTATAGTGCTTCTCCAACTTCAGCCGTATTTTGTTGAGTTGGTCATAAATATCAGGCATATCACTTTTAAGTTCATCTATCGCTTTTGGCGTCCTTATACCGGCAACTACATCTTCACCCTGAGCATTGATGAGATACTCACCATACATTTTGTTTTCACCGGTAGCCGGGTCCCTTGTAAACATTACTCCCGTTCCAGAGTCATTTCCAAGGTTTCCAAATACCATTGACTGAACATTGACCGCAGTTCCCCAATCGTCTGGAATGCCCTCAAGTTCGCGGTATGCTATTGCCCTCGGTGTATTCCATGATTTAAAAACAGAATCTATAGCCAACCATAACTGCTTGCGAGGGTCTTGAGGAAACTCCTCTCCCAACCTGTCTTTGATTAGTTGCTTATATTGTTCTACCAGCTCTTTTAGATCTTCTGCTTTCAAATCAACATCATATTCTACATTGCGCTCTTTCTTGAGATTATCCAGAATCTCTACAAAGGGGTCCTGCTCCTCCTTCTCTGGTTTGAGACCCATCACAACATCACCAAACATATGAACCAGTCGGCGATACGAGTCATAAGCGGGTCTCTCATCACCCATCTGCTCGGCGATACCCTCTATGGTCTCATCATTGAGACCAAGATTTAAAACAGTATCCATCATACCAGGCATACTGACCCTGGCTCCTGACCTGACTGATACAAGCAATGGGTTCTTCTTATCCCCAAATCTTCTTCCCATCACCTTCTCAAGCTTCCTTAAGTTGTTTTCAACTTCTTCCTCCAGACCTCTGGGGTGTTTACCTCCATTCTCAAAGAAATAAACACATGCCTCAGTGGATATTGTAAATCCCGCCGGGACAGGGATGCCAATATTGGTCATCTCAGCTATGTTGCACCCTTTCCCACCCAGCAGATTCCTCATCTCCTTATTACCCTCTGCCTTGCCATCTCCAAAGAAATACACATATTTTGCCATATCAAACTTCCTCCTATATCCTACACTGTCATATCTGGTTAATTCTGATAATATACAATAACGCTTTTATAAACTCAATATATTCTTATACAATCGTTTATAAACCAATCTTGAAAAAGGGACTCAATTGTATTAAATTCTAAAACTATGATTGCATTGATACAGAGAGTTAACAATGCAAGTGTGGTTGTGAATGGCAATACTGTTGCCTCAATTAACACAGGTCTTTTAGTATTACTGGGCATTAAAAATGATGACACCGATGAAGACGCAAAATATCTGGCAAATAAGGTGGTAAATATGCGCATATTCAATGATAACGAGGGTAAGATGAATCTCTCTCTACTTGATATAAAGGGCGAATGTCTGGTTGTAAGTCAATTCACATTACATGCAGACGAGAGGAAGGGTAGAAGACCCTCATTTATCAAAGCAGCACCACCGGATAAAGCAGAGAATCTTTATAATATCTTTGTGAATGAAATATCACAATATGGCATAAATGCTGAAAAGGGAATATTTGGCGCCACCATGGAGATACATCTCGTAAATAATGGACCGGTAACTATCATTGCAAGGAGCAAGAACGAATATGGATAATAAGAAGCCAAGGAAGATAGTTCTCGCCTCAAACTCCCCGAGGCGAATAGCCATATTTGAGATGCTCAATATACCCTTCATACAGGTATCCCCGGAGGTATCTGAAAAGAAGAAGGACGAAGCAAGCCCCGAGAAGACAGCCATAGAGAGGGCGCTTATGAAGGCAAAGAGCGTTTCGGATAAGTTTCCCGAAAATCCAATAATTGGCATTGACACCATAGTCATTATAGACCATAAAGTGCTTGGCAAACCGGAAGACGAGGATGATGCCAGAAGAATGCTGAGAATGCTTAGCGGGCGACTTCATTCAGTTGTATCCGCAATCGGTTTGGTCAATAACGGTCAATATACCACTACCTATGATAAAACCTTTGTTCGCTTCAGGAATATTAGCGATGAAGAGATTATCAACTATATCAAAACCGGTGAACCTATGGACAAAGCAGGCGCCTATGCTGTTCAGGGAAAGGGCGCCATATTCATTGAAGAGATATTCGGTGACTTCTACAACATTATGGGTATACCTATCACCAAACTTTATAGTATCCTTGTTGATATAGGGATAAACCCTATGTCAAGCTATGAATGACCTTCTTCATTACCTCAAACTCATTGAGAGACCGATTAATATAGCCATAAGAACCAGAAGAAATGACATCCTAAATAAGAACCAGAACACAATTTTGCAGTGGATTGATTCCGCTCTTAAAAAGACCACTAACAAGAAACTGATTGATGCTCTAAAAATACTCAGAAAAGATATAACAGGAGAAGTTGACCTAATAATGGTGACAGATACATGGAAGAAAGTAAAGTCCATACTTCTCGGAAAACCAGAAGAGATTAAGAGAAAGGAAGACCAAAGAATTGAGGTAAGAGAAACAACAGCAAATAGAATAGATATGCCTGTTCAGTATGTCAAGGGTGTAGGTCCAAAAAGGGCTAAACTGCTAAACAAACTGAATATTGAGACAGTGAGAGACCTCATCTATTTCTTCCCCAGGGATTATGAGGATAGAAGTCAATTAAGGAGGTTTGATGAGATTGAAGAGGGCGAGAACATAACCGCCTATGGAAGAATTGTGGATGTTGATAGAAAGGAAGTGAGTGGGGGTAGAAAGGTGGTATCCGCCCTTGTCTCCGATGGTCACGGCATAATAGAGGTTCTATGGTGGGGAATGCCTTATCTATACAACAAACTTGGTAGAGGTGAGATGATACTCATCTCCGGCAAAGCAGGTGTATTCGGGGGGAGAATCCAAATAACAAATCCTGAGTTCGAACTGGGAGAGGACTTTGATGGCATTAACTATGGTAGGATAGTCCCAATATACCCACTTACCCGTGGTATATATCAGAAAAACATAAGGAGAATAATTCATAGTGCCATAAAGACCTATGTTCAACAGGTAGAGGAATTCCTGCCTGAATATGTAATAGAAGAAGAGAGCTTTATGGGAATAAAGGAGGCAATTGAGAGTATTCATTTCCCGGCGACCATTTCCGATGCCAGAGAAGCCAAAAGACGACTGACATTCAATTCACTCTTTCTTCTACAATTAGGTATCCTACGCCGGAAGATGAAGTTATTAGATAAGAAAGGTATCAGTATGCTTTGTGAAGATGGACTTTCAATAGCACTTCAGAAGACCCTCCCATTTAAACCAACCAATTCACAGTTGAGAGCCATAAATGAGATTAAGAACGATATGATGTCTGAACGACCAATGATGCGTCTCCTGCAGGGTGATGTGGGCTCCGGCAAGACGCTTGTGGCAACCATAAGCGCGCTCATGACGATTGAATCCGGCTATCAGGTTGCGATAATGGCACCTACCGAGATATTGGCAAGACAACATCATAGAAATCTAAATGCTCAACTCTCCCCATTAGGTGTCAGGGTATTTCTAATGGTGGGTGGACAGAGCGATAACGAAAGGTCTGAATCGGTTATGTCAGCGAGAGAAGGAGAGGTGGGAATATACATTGGCACTCACGCTCTCATACAGGAGAAAGTCAAATTTGAGAACTTAGGGCTGGTAATAATAGACGAACAACACAGGTTCGGAATTCATCAAAGGGCGGAGTTGCTATCTAAGAGTATCTTACCAAACCTGCTGGTGATGACCGCAACGCCAATACCAAGAACCCTTGCACTGACAATATACGGTGACCTTGACCTTTCCGTTATTGATGAGATGCCACCCGGGAGAGGGAAAAGAACCACTATAGTAGTAAATGAAAGTGAGAGAGAAAGAGCAGAGGACATCATAGTGTCCAATCTTAAAGAAGGTAAGCAGGCATTCATTGTTTACCCACTAATAGATGAATCAGAGAAAATGGACTTGAAGGCAGCCACTTATGCCTTCAAGAAGATATGGCTTCCTAAATTTACAGATTTCGGAGTTGCCTTACTTCATGGCAGAATGCCTAAGGATGAACAACATAGGATAATGGCAGATTTTGAGAATGGTCGTGTAAAGCTTCTTGTTACTACCACTGTCGCAGAGGTTGGTATAGATGTATCTAATGCTACAGTTATGGTGGTAGAGTGTGCAGACAGATTTGGTCTCTCGCAATTACATCAGTTAAGAGGGAGAATCGGGCGAGGAAGCGACCAATCATACTGCATACTTATGAGGAGGGATAATATCACAGAGGTCGCAGAGGCGAGATTGAAAGCACTTGAGCAGACAGATGATGGCTTTAAAATCGCAGAGGAAGACCTTAGGTTGAGGGGACCGGGGGAGTTCCTTGGTGCAAGGCAGAGCGGTATCCCAGATAGAGTGCTCGTCGCAATCATTGAAGAACCGCAATTGTTGAAGAAAGCAAAAAACTACGCGGAGAGATACATAAAAGAAGACCCATACCTTAAATCCAACAGGGGTGCATTAATCAGAAGATACATTGATGAGATTTTCGGAGAAATATCGGACCATATCGTTTCTTAACACTATATCTCAATCAGGTCTTAAAAATGGTTTAGCAAACAAATAACTTATGGTGATACCGAGAAAAGCCCCAAATACATCAACGCACCAGTCCCATATATCCACGCATCTGCCTGCACTGGTTGACTGAATCCCCTCATCTATCGCACCAACAAAGGCTGCTACCAATACTACACAAAGTGCCCTATCCCTTGAATCTAACCCTTCCAAAAATATGAATGCAAAAACACCCCAGATAAAATACTCAATTGTATGCATTAGTTTATCCCAGAGTAACCTAAATGGTATTTCTTCTAATTCACTGGAGGGTAGAAATGAAATAGTGAAAATCAACAGGGTATATAGATAAATTAAATACTTTAATAATTTTTTCATAAAGTTTGTGCAGGAATAATCTCACCTTCTCTGATAGTTAATATGGTGATGCTTTTATCACAGTCACCCTCTTTACCCCTCAACTTTATCCTCCCGGTCACCCCGTGGTAGGTATTGTTGCTCAGCTCAGCCACCAGGTCCTTACCTGTCTTACCCTTGCTCAGGGCACTGAGAACTATTTTTGCAGTATCAAACGCCTGAGCGGATATGTATGATGGCTTCTCCTTATATTTCATATAATACTCCTCAATAAATGACTGAACCAGTGGGTCGCTATCCTCCTCAAAGAATGCGCTGGTGAAGTATGAACCCTCCACATACTTTGCACCAACCCTTGCAACTCTTTCTTCAGCCCAACCATTTGCACCCAGAAGCACTGCAGGTATATTGGAGAAGCCAATCTGCGCTGTAATCAAAACCAGTTCCTTATAATGACCAGGGATGAATATGGCATCGGGTCTGGCATACTTTACATTCTTCACCTCCTGAACATAACTCTTCGTCATCTCCTCACCAGGATTTATGGGCTCATACGACTGTTCTATCACTATCCTCGCTCCAAGCATCTCTGCATACTTCTTAAAATACATATCAAGTTCACGACCATAACTATTGTCGGGATAGAGTATGGCTATTCTCTTTAACTGAAGGTTCTCCACTGCGTATTTTGCTATTTTCTCTGCCTGTAGCTTATTGGTTATACCACACCTGAAGGTAAAATCCCCCGATTCCTTGAAATCACCGCTCCCTGCAGCAGGTGAAATCAAAGGAACCTGAGCCCTCTCCGCCTCTCTTGATAGTTTCACCAGAAAATTAGTGAACAGTGGACCTATGATGCACGATGCACGGTTTACATCAGTCAACCTGTGAAAGCCAGTGAAGGCACCCTCAAGCGTTCCCCTGCTATCCTCCACAAACAGTTCAAAATCAACAGAGCCACTGTAACCTTCCAGCGCCAGCATAACCCCATTGAGAACATCCCTGCCATAGCACTCATAAGGTCCCGAGAGTGGAACCAAACAACCGATTTTGTTCGCCTCAGGCTTGATATACTCCCTTACCTTCTTTAGGAGTGACAGCACTTCATCAATGATGTCAAGATATGAGTATCTATCCTCCAGTGAATACAATAATACACTCGCCTTTGCATATTCTCTTTCATCAATTTTTTCTTTTACCAGTTTTAGAAGATACTCTCCTACATAGCGATTGGGCTTTACAGCATCTATTGACCACTTAATCTGCTCATAAGTAAGGGCAGTATCTATCAGTTTCTTATAGTCATCACCCGCCCTCTTGTAATACTTCTCGCCCTTGCCCAGCGATATGACCCTGAGGAGCCGTGCTGCCGATGTGGGGTAGTTCTTTAGTTTGAAGTATGCCCTTGCAGACAAAAACGACGCCTCACCCAGATACATAGAACCGGCATAGTCAATTAAAATTCTATCAAACTCATCTGCCGCCCTGCTGAAATCACCCAATTTATAAAAACACATCCCCATCCTCAGATGAATATACGGGGCTATTTTCTCGCCGGGTTCCTTAGAGAGAATCTTATTGTATTCCTGCAGTGCAAGATAATAACTGCCGTCACGATAATAATCATCGGCTATCTCAATACTTGATGCTATATCCCCATTCTGCCCTATGCATACCGCTGAAAATACCAACAATGTTGAAAATAATATTGCTAATAACAATCTATCCACGAGCACCATTGTATTATCAAAACCTTTAGAATATTATATAAAAATAGATTTTTACTCTTCTAATAACTATTAGAACCATGAGCTTCCCTCCACATCACTGGGAATTGGAACACCAAGAAGCTTCAGCACTGTGGGCGCAATATCTATAATCGCCGGCTCACCATTAAGTTTCCTGTTGGTAAGAAGTATTCCCTTGGTAATTGATGGTTCTAAACTGCAGTGGTCTCCACTCCACTTTCTATCATTTGTCTCAATCACTTTGGGAGGTATGCCACCAAGACATGTCTGCCATGAGACCCTATAGCCATCCTCAAATCCCACCTGCATGTCAGGAGCCCTGTCAAGATATCTACCATTGAATATATCGTCACGCTTATAGACATCACGAATTACCTTTGTGCCATCCTCATCTCTCAGTTCTCTGAGTTGAGATACTATCTCGTTCACCACCTTCTCGTAATCCCTACCTGGCAGAACTATGCCTCTTGATTCCCTCCCAACAAGATTAATGTATATCTGACCAAGACCAACTGCATATGCCTGCGTCTTATTCCAGTCCACATTGGGCCAGAACTCACCCTGACCGAATAGGTCATCAAGCGTATAAGCCCTGTCTTCAGCTCCTTTGAGCGTCATATAGCCATTCTTGACAAGCCAGGTGTTAATATTCACACACCTCCTGAATGAGTGAAACCCATGGTCTGAAAGTATTATCAAAGTTGTATCCTCACTTATCCTTTTCAATATCTCGCCAACCGTCTTATCCATATGTTTATAAACCCTCAAGATAGCATCACCATACTTATATGCAAGTTCCTCATCATATCTTGGATGACGGGGGTCAATAAGACGGAAAAACGCATGACCCACCCTGTCTGTCGCCTGAAAAACTGAAATGAACAGGTCTGATGGGTCTTTATCCATAAGATGAAGGGTTATCCTCCTCCTCATATCCTCTACACTGAACAAGTCATCAAGGAATATCTTCTCATCTATTCTCTCCTCAGTAAGAGCCATATTATTGATTGCCCACCCTCTGGTCCTGAATAAACCAAGTTGTTTTGCCAGTTGCGTTGTAAGGTCCGACGGGTTGCATATCGGAACTGGCGGATTTATGGGACTTATGTCAATTGGAGATAAGAAGACCTTCAGTTCGGGCTTAACCGAAAGCAGATAGAACTTGCATATACCGGTAACCGATACAATAGGTGTTATATGAAACTTGATGACAACCCAATCACTGAACCTTCCCTTATAAAGTTTAATCCTATCACCATTTATATCAACAATAACAGTATTATCATCTACAATTTTTATCTTCAACGGAAGCTGGATGGGGTGGAAGCCCTCTTTGGTGGGGTCAGGAGGACCTTCTATATAGGTTCGTGCAACATTATTTACAACATTTATCTTATGCTGGATACCACCATACACTGATGACCCCGCCTCCTCCGGGCTTAAATCGGTGGCATAATACTGATAAGTGCCCTGTGTTTGCCTGATGTCTGGCACCCCGAGACCCGACATCATTTTGCCACCCTTCATATCAACCGATGGAAATGTAACTGGTATCTGAAATGCGGTGGTCTTTATCCTATTTAATGCCGCCTGCTCCCAGAAACTGATACCCCCTCTCATAGAGGTTATCTTAACCTTCTTAATAGGTATCAAGTCAAACAGAAACCTTGGCGGCTCCTTCTCCACAGTTGATATCATCGGCATATAGGTGATGGGGTCACGCTTCAGAAAATCGTATATGCCATGCCTGCCCGGATTTCCACCTACCGCAAAACTTGCCCAGCATACCGGTGATTCCGACGGATTAGTGGTCTTCAGGTGGTGATACGAACCCCTGGATATCAACCTCTTCATATTGGGCAATTGACCCTCCGAGAGGTATTTCTCAAAGAGAGATGGCTCCACACCATCAAATCCAATCACCACAACCTTGCTCTTCGCCTCCTTGAAACTTGGCTTACAGCCAGAATTAAGAGATGATAGAGAACCAACAGTAGCAAGATAAAGAGCAGTCCCGCCAAGTGTCTTTATGAATTCCCTTCTGTCTATATTCAACTAAATCACCTCACTAATTATAACTTATTCTTGTGACCTTTTAGAATTACCGTAAATATTATATAAATCAGAATAGAAATACAATAGCCACAGAATGACCATCAGCAACATCAAGGTTGTCCTTGATATACGAATACTCAATATTTAACTTCACCTTACTCATAGCAAATCTCAATCCACCACCCATTGTGAAATTGCCATCGTTCAATCCACCCCGGAAGACGATATCTTCAGATGCCCATACCTCAGCACCAAGATGATAGGTTGTATCCACATCCCTTGTAAACCAGACCTCCCCAGTTGAAACCAACCTCCCATCCAGTAATCTAATACCCGAACCAGCCCTGAACCTCAGCGGAAACTTCTCATTCCTACCAACACCAAACATACTTACTGCATCCCAGTCAAGATTTGAATACAAGTTGTCAATGGTGAAGCCAGCCCTAAAACCCTTATAGTCAAAAAGGCATCCCACATTCAACTGAGAACCATTCGCCTTAACATCATAAAGGTCATAGTGATGCTGAACATATGTAACACCCACACCTACAATCCCTCCAAATGACCTGCCGAAGGAGAATAGAAAGCCATCCTGTGGGTAGTTGAAGGTGTCAAACTTATTGCCCTTTGTATTCCTTGCATCTATGTCCTTAACCTCTCCCCTTATCCAACCGCCACCTATACCCCCTGCTTCACCGAGGTTCACTGCCACCAGAGAGTAATAGAGCATTCTATCCATAGACAATCTGGTCATAGATGCGGTAAGTGCATTACTCTCATTAAAACCAAGTATTGCGGGGTTCCAGTATGACGAAGATACTGATGGGGCATAAGTGGTACCCGAAAAGCCCATAGCCATTACCACCGGGTCCACACCAACACGCATAAATGCACCAGCCCTTCCCCCATCAGCCATAGCAATGTTTGAGAGCAGAAGAAAAACAAATAATGATACAAATTTTCTCACTGTAATACCGCTATCTTCCCGTAGTCGGGCGGGG
>Ga0164318_10004034_pt1 | contig 14009 bp, 6 predicted proteins | sample GuaBasSedimGuay9_FD_113734 | JGI IMG/M metagenome (GOLD analysis project Ga0164318, IMG submission 113734) | Subseafloor sediment microbial communities from Guaymas Basin, Gulf of California, Mexico - Guay9, Core 4571-4, 0-3 cm | ecosystem: Environmental > Aquatic > Marine > Hydrothermal vents >...
ATCAGGTTATCCAGCCGGCAATGCTGATATGACAGGAAATATGCTTTTGATGCACATGAATGAAGCAAGCGGAACAATAGTTGATCATTCTGGAGAAGGAAATAATGGAACAACTTATGGCGGAGTAACTTATGGAGTAAGCGGAAAATTCAACACGGCTCTGAGCTTTGACGGAACTGATGATTATGTGGAAGTACCTCTTGCTGACGATCCAACTGCCTATACTATTGAAGTATGGGTTAAACCATTAGATACTACTTCTGTGAATATTATTGTAAGAACAGATTCTAGTGGCCCAACAAGTAACTACTCTCATCAATTAAAGATTCTATCAGGAAGTCAGTTCCAGCATTATCTTTACGATGGAAGTGCAAAGACCGTAACAGGCTCCACAGTCGCAGTTGCTGAGACTTGGTATCATGTCGTTGGTGTCGCAACTAATAATGGACCAATGAGGTTATATGTGAATGGAGTTGAAGAAGGCACTCCAACAAATATTGGAACTATGTGGACTGGGGGAGATAGATATCACATTGGTTCAGAGGCTGGGGGAGGGAGTGCTTATGTGGATTACTTCAACGGCACAATCGACGAAGTAGCAATCTACAACCGGGCTTTATCAGCAGAAGAAATTTTAAACCATTACAAAAGGGGGGCTTTGAGATTGAAGTTTCAAATGCGGAGTTGTAATGATGCGGCTTGCGATACAGAACAGTTTGTTGGTCCTGACGGCACAACCGGAACTTATTATTCAGAGTTGGATAACAATTCCACTACCACGCCGAGTTTTAATTTGACCAATGTTTCTGACAACCAGTATTTTCAATATAAGGCGTATTTTGAAACCGATAATTCTTCTTATACTCCGGAATTAAAAAGCGTAACTATTGATTATACGATTTTGAATCAACCTCCAAACCAGCCGACCAATACTTCTCCTTCAAACGGGGCTGTGAATCAATCTTTAACACCCACTTTAACCGCTTCGGATTTTTCCGACCCTGATGCCGGCGACACTCACGCTGCCTCCCAATGGCAGATTAGAAAGGATTATAATTTAGGGACAGAAGATTATAATTCACCCTTTTTAGTTTATGATTCCGGAGCAACCACCACCGCTTTAACTTCAATTACTGTTCCCGCCTCTACTTTATCCAACGACATCACTTATTATTGGCATGTCAGATATAAAGATAGTTTTGGCAATTGGAGCAGTTATTCTTCAGAAACCTATTTTTCCTGCAACAAACCTTTAGTGGTGGCGGCAATCGGAGCCACCGAATATAAAGCCGGAGAAACGGCCCAATTAGTGGTTCAGGTTAAAGACGCTGACGGAAATCCGATCAATACTGCTACTACCACCGTTGATATTTTTGACACTAATAACAATCTTGTTGTGAACGACGCCAGTATGACTTATATTACTTCAAGTGATGGTCTCTATTACTACAATTATACCACTTCAACCGAAGGCGTTTATAAATTCACCGCTAAAGCTACTTATAATTCCCAAATCGGCTACACCAGTCATACCTTTCATATCGCCCCCTGGGCTAGTCTTATTTCTTCTTCTTCAACAATTGCTCAGGCAACTTGGGGAAACGCTACCCGAACTTTAACCGATTACGCTACTTCTTCTATTGCTGACGCGGTTTGGGATGAGCAAAGAAGCGAACATACGGCTTCCGGCAGTTTTGGCGAAGCATTGCAGAATATTGTCTCCACGGCTTCGGAAATTGCTTCTTCAACTTGGTCCTATACCGGCTCGGCTTTGGATACAACAGGTAATGCCATTTCAAAAGTCTGGTCTTATACTGGTTCGGCTTTAGATACTGCCGGCAATGCCATTGCCAAGGTTTGGAGTTATACTGCCCGTCAACTAACTACCAGAAGAATTGCTACCAGCACAACCGAATATATTGCCGGGGTTACAGATTCTTCACCTGTGGTCCAGGTTGCCAATGAGGCTGATCAGACAACTGTTAAATACAATGTGGAATTAGTTAGAAAAGCCACCTTTGATTTTGCCGGTATTGCTGATGGAGGTTCAACCACTACTTTGGTTGATTCTGAATTAGACCAGCCGGACGACCACTGGAACAATTATGAATTATGGATGATGTCGGGAAATAATATCGGTTTGAAAAGAGCGATTTGCGATTTTGACAAAACAAGCCACACTATTACTCTTTGCGGAGACGCGCTTTCCCAGACAATTGAGGCAGGCGACCAGTATGTGATTTCTCACGAAAGAAAATTGGTTCACGCTATTTGGAACTGGACCGACAGGCAATTAACTTCAGTTGGAAACATTGCTTCTGCTGTTTGGGGTTGGACGACCAGAAAGTTAACTCACAAGGAATTGACTGGCGGCGGCAGTTTGGCAACTGAATCATATATTGACACTGCCACTTCCACTATTATCGCGGAAATTAACGCTAATGAAACAAAAATTGACAATATCTACACTGACACCCAGTATATCAGCGGAAAAGTTGATGAGATTTTAACAAAATGGGGGTCTTATTCCGCTTCTGATATAATGGGCGATTTGGACACAATTAAATCCCGCATCGGCACTTCCACCGATACTTCTTCTGACGAAACATTGTTTGGCAGAACCAAGTTTATTCAGGAAAAATGGGGAACGCAGACAGCGCAGACCATTTATGACACAGCCAGCTCTACTTTGGCTTTGGTAGAGGATGTTCAAACAGAACTTGGCTATAATGGTACATCAACAACTGCTTACGCTGATTTGCAGTTAGTTAAGGGTTATGTGGACGAATTGGAGGGATATGTGGGAACTCCGTCTGATGATTCTTCAGCAGAAACTTTGTTTGGCAGAGTTAAAGGAGTAAAAGAAGGAACCGATAAATTAATAGGAAATATAATAGTGGTTGAGGCTTCAGTTAATGGTAGCAACGCTTCAACAACTCAGTTTATCACTAATCTTACTAATTCAACTGATGATTTCTATAATGATAATGTTTTGGTCTTTACTTCTGGGACGAATGCTGGTCAGGTAAGGAGAATTATTGATTACGGTGGAACTTTAAAGAAAATTACGGTTGATCCACCTTTAGCAGAAGCGCCTGCAAATAATGATACTTTTAGCATTTTATCTCAAACTGCAGTGGCTGGAATTGATGCTCAAACAATCTGGACTTATAGCACCAGAACTTTGACTGCGCCTGATTTAGATTCTGGTTCTCTGGCTACTTTGGCTGACTTGCAAAAACAATGGACGGTTTATCTTTCTGATTTTGGAGAAGTTTTAGCCGGCAACACTTATCGGGCAAAATTGTGGGTTTTGAATTACGAAAGTGTTCCTACTGATGCTAATGCTACCCCAACTTTGACAATTTACGATGCGGTACGCAATAAAGTGGTGGAAAATGTGGAAATGACAAAAATATCTACCGGAATTTATGAATATACTTATAGTGTGCCTTCTAGCGCAGTTCAAGGCGTTTGGGAAACAGATGTTTCTGTTGAAGTGGAGCCAGGCAAAATAATCAAGAGAAATGATTATTGGGAAGTAGAGGGCTCGCCGGCTCAAGTGAAGATAAATTCTATAACTGATAATACAGTTCCTTCTATTTCCGCTAATGTGACAATTTCCAACGAAGGTTCAGCCGGTTATGAGTATCAATACGAATGGTGTGTAGTTTCCAGCGAAGATAATACTTGCGGTGGAGGTGATGATGTGTTTTATTCTTCGGCGGCAAAATATATCCAAGCCGGCGAGGATTGGAATACTACTTTAAATGCCACTGTTTCTAACACTGGTAGTTATTGGTTCAAGGTGGTTGTTTATTATGGCACAGAAAAATCAGGCGCTTCTCAGACATTTACTGCGGGTGAAGAGGAGGAGGAAGAAGAGATATCGACTCCAGGAGGTGGCGGTGGTGGCGGAGTTATTCTTCCCGAAAAAGAGAAAAAAGAGGAAGAAAAACCGCCAAGCACTCTTGGAGCAGTTTGGGACTGGATTAAGAAAATCTTAAAGCGCTTGACTGGTGTAGAAAAAAAGACTACCACTTTAACTGCTAGTGTTGCCAGATTAGAAGTAAGACTTGCTGAATTAGACAAAAAAGTGGTCAAGGTTCTAAAACCTGCCCCGCCTCGAATAGTTAGAGAAAAAGTTATTGAAAGACGAGTAGTGGTAAGAAAGCCAATGCCTCAAGTTCCAAAAAGAAGAGCGAGAATTAGATTAGAAGGGCGCTAAGTCCTAAGCGCAAAGCGTAAAACTCAAAGTGCAAAACTACAACTTAAAGTGCAAAAGCAATTAGATTCTAAATTCAAATCAAATAAATCTCAAATGTTAGATGTCAAATGTCAAATCCATATGCCAAATGTCAAATCTGATAAAATAAAATTCAAAATTAAAAATTACAAATACAAAATTGCAATTCAAAATTAAAAATTAAAAGGAAGAAAATAATTTTGAATTTGAAATTGCAATTTGTAATTTTTCATTTGTAATTTGGAATTAGATAGGGAAATAGATTTGAGTTTTGACTTTTGAGATTTTAATTAGTTTTAAGCTTTACGCTGTAGCTTTACGCTTTACGCTTTGAGTTTTGAGTTTAAATATAATTAGTAATTTGGAAATTAATTTATTTGCATTATGAGAATAAGAAAAATTTACAATGGAATAAAACCGCCTGAAGAAAAATCAAAAAAGGGTTTTCGGAAAAAATTTTTTAGAATTTTAACTGTTGAATTTGCCTCGCTTTCAATTTTGGAGGTTTTGCTAATTGTAGGTATTGTTGGCGGAGGAATATTTTACATTAAAAACATCCTTCAGAAATCTTACCAAGAAAGATTAACCGAAAAAATTAGTGGTTTGGAGAAATGCCAAAAAGATTTAAAAAAGCAAGCAGAAGAATATGCTTATGATAAAGTGAAAATTGCTGATACTACGAATATTTTACTGGCTTTACAGGATTATAATTTTGATACGGGAAACTTGCCAGAAAGTTTAGAGGAATTGAAAAAGAAGAACTATTTAGATGGAAATTTGTTGGACCCAGAATTTGGCAAGCCGTATTATTATAAAAAGTTATCTCCTGAAGATTATGTTTTGTGTATTTACTTGTCAACCGGCGTGTGGGGAACGAATGTTAAAGATTGTCCGAGTAAAGAAGAATTTTTGGCTTCTTTGGATGAAGAGATTAAAAAAGAACAAACAGAAAAATCTTCAAAAGAGGAAAAGACAGTTATTGTTTCTCAAACTGTTACCGGTTGGCTAAGGGTGAGAGAAGAGCCTTCTTTGGATGCCAGAATTTTAACTAAAGTTTATCCGGGCGAGGAATACAAGGTTTTAGAAGAAAAGGATAAATGGATAAAAATTGAACTTAAAGAACCGGTTGAAATTGGAGAAGAAGTTTTTAATACTGGCTGGGTGTGGAAAGAATATGTAAAAATGAAATAAGAGTGTGATGATAGATAATTTTCTAAAACCAGCATCAAGATTTTCTTTTAAAAAAGTTTGAATTTCGTTCAGGAAAAACAAGTAAACCCCGCACCATTTTTGTTACAAAAGTGGTGCGGGATGGCTTTTGGTGGTGCGGGGTAAAAATCTTTTGAGCGAGCGCCGCCCCGACTAAAGTCGGGGCGGGGCGAGCGAAAAGGGCTTAACAACAGCTTTCTGAAGGCAGGCGGGGCTTTGCCCCTGCCTGCCCTGTTTTTTAAAAATCGCCATTGTCTTTTTGTTTGCAATTTTTTTTAATAGACAGAGCTTGCCTGTCTGTCCTTTTTAAGTTTTGGTCTCTTTTTGCAGAGGTAGATAAAATCTGAATTTTTGATAAAATAAAATAAAGAAATATGAATCAAACTTTATGGCATAATCTTTCTTGGAAAGAAGCGGTTGAGAAATTAAATTCAGATTCTCAAAAGGGTTTAAATGAGAGAGAAGTAAAAAGTCGGCAAGAAAAATTTGGTAAAAATTCGATACCAAAGGAATTATCTTTTTCCTCACTGAGGATATTTTTGGAACAGTTCAAAAGTCCTCTAATTTATATTTTAATAATAGCAGGCATTGTTACTTTAGTTTTAAAAGAATGGACAGATTCTATTGTTATTTTTGTAGCAGTTTTTATTAATGCTCTTTTTGGGTTCTGGGAAGAAAATAAAGTTTCAAGGGTTTTGGAAAAACTGAAAACAGTATTAAAAACCAAGGCAACTGTATTGAGAGACGGGCAAAAAGTTGAAATTCTCCAAGAAGAACTTGTTCCCGGAGATATAATTTATCTTAAAGCTGGGGATAAAGTTCCAGCTGATGGAAGATTGATTGAGGTTGAGAATTTAAAAATCTCAGAAGCAGTTTTAACTGGAGAGTGGATTCCCAGCCAAAAAACAACAGAGGTTTTGCCAAAAGAAACACCTTTGGCTGACAGAGAAAATATGGTTTATATGGGTTCTTTAGTTGAAGAAGGGTCAGGAAAAGTGATTTGCACTGAAATCGGGTCAGCAACTGAAGCAGGAAAAATTGCCCTTTTAGTGAAAGAAACCAAAGAAGAAAAAACTCCTTTGCAAAAGAAATTGGCCGGATTTGGAAAGATAATAGGGATTTCAATCGCGGGAATTTGTTTTTTTATTTTTATCGGAGGCATTTTAAGAGAAGGCAGGCCCTTGGAGATGTTTGAAGCCAGTGTGGCTATGACAGTTGGAGGAATACCAGAGGCCTTGCCGGTAGTAATGGCAGTGATATTGGCGATTGGTATGGAAAAAATTTTGAGAAAAAAGGGATTAGTTAGAAAGTTGTCTTCGGTCGAAACTTTAGGTTCGACCCAAATTATTTGTTTTGATAAAACCAGAACCTTAACTCAAGGCAAGATGGAATTAGCTGAGATAGTATCTCAAGATGAAAATTTGGCTTTAAAGATTGCTGTGTTGTGTAATGAAGGATTTATTGAAAATCCAAGAGATTCAAAAGAAAATTGGAAAATTTGGGGTTCTCCTACAGACAAAGCTTTATTAAAAGCAGGGATTGAAAAAGGAGTTTTAAAGCCAGAACTGAAAAAGGAATCAATAGAACTTGGTTTTCTTCCTTTTAATCCTTCAGATAAGTATTTACTTTCTTTAAGAAAAGAAAAGGAAAGATGTTTTCTTTATGTTTCCGGAGCCCCGGAAAGGATATTAGAAAAATCTATAAATAAGAATAAATGGAAAGAAAAATTAGAAGAACTTACGGGAAAAGGATTGAGGGTGATTGGGGTAGGATATAAAAAAATCTCAAATCTCAAATGCCAAACCTCAAATCTGTCAAATCTAAATGAATTGGCAAATAATTTCAATTTTGTGGGGTTGATTGCCTTGAAAGACCCTTTAAGGCCGGAAGTAAAAGAAGCGGTCAAAGTTTGCAAGAGTGCTGGGATGAGACCGGTTATGGTAACCGGAGACCATAAACTGACCGCAATAGCAGTAGCTAAAGAAGTTGGCTTTAAATTAAAAAAGGAAAATGTTTTAGAAGGTAAAGATTTAGACAAGCTTTCTGACAAAGATTTTGGAGGAGTTTTAGAAAAAATCCAGGTTTATGCTAGAGTAGAGCCAAAGCATAAAATGCGAATTATCAAGGCCTGGCAGGAAAAAGGAAAAGTGGTGGCAATGACTGGCGATGGAGTAAATGATGCTCCTGCTTTAAAAAAAGCAGATATTGGAATTGCCTTGGGTTCTGGCACGGAAGTGGCTAAAGAAAGTTCTGATTTGGTTTTATTGAATGATAGTTTTTCAATTATCATTAAAGCAATTGAGCAAGGGAGAGTAATTTTGGATAACTTAAGAAAATCAATTTCTTATATTCTGGCTGATTCTTTTACTTCGGTTATTTTGATCGGATTTGCCAAGATTATTTTTGGCTGGCCTTTGCCAATTTTGCCGGTTCAAATTTTATGGAATAATTTTGTTGAAGATACCTTGCCGGACATTGCTTACGCTTTTGAGTCAAAAGAAAAAGGAATAATGAAAAGAAAGCCGGCTCCAGCCAAAGCTCCTCTTTTAACCAAAGAGATGAAAATTTTGATATTTGGCACTGGCTTGATTGACCAATTTTTAATGCTTATTTTATTTTGGTATTTATGGGCGCATTTAGGGTTAAATTTAGATTATGTAAGGACAATAATCTTTGGAGCGATTTGTATTGATACTGCTTTTGTTGTTTATTGTTATAAAAACTTAAGAAAGAATATCTGGCAGATTAATCCTTTTTCCAATAAATGGTTAGTTATTTCTTCAATTGTGGTCTTTTTGACTTTTGCTTTAGCTGTTTACCTTCCGCCTCTTCAGATGCTTTTACATACTGTTCCTCTGGGGATTGGAAGTTGGCTGATTTTGATTGGGGTTGGTATTTTAAGTATGTTTTTAATTGAAATCACTAAATGGTATTTTATTTCAAGACATGAAACTGAAGAATAATCAAAAAAATAAATTTCCGGTTCAATCAGCAGGTAGGAAAATGATCAACAGAGTCCCTTTTGCTTTTCCAGAAGAGAGAATTTTAGATGTAAGAAATAAACTTTTTAAGAAAATTAAGGAGTTTGAAACTGTGAATTATATTTATGTTATCAATAAGAAGAAAAAACTGGTGGGAGTATTTTCAATTAAAGAAATTTTTAGAAAACCAGAGGATGCAAAGGTAAAAGAGATAATGCAAACTAAAATTGTTAAGACTCATCCTTATACTGACCAAGAAAGAGTAGCGATTTTGGCATTAAAACATAATTTAAAGTCAATTCCAGTGGTGGATAAAGCAGGTGGTTTTTTAGGAGTGGTCTCCTCTGACACTATTTTAGATATTTTACATTTTGAAAATGTGGAAGATATTTTACGTTTTGCTGGAATTCAAAAATTTAACACTATTTCTCCGGTAAAATATTTTAAAACTCCAATTAAAATTATGATTACAGCCAGAGTTCCCTGGTTGGTTGTCGGACTTTTTGGTGGGATTTTAGCGGCCCAAATCATTGGTTTTTTTGAGCATTCTTTAGAGGAAAAATTAATTCTCGCTGCTTTTATTCCTTTAATTACTTATATGGCTGACGCTATTTCTACTCAAACTGAAACTCTTTTTGTTAGAAATATTGCTTTTGATCCAAGAATGAATATAAAAAAATTTCTTTTAAAAGAAATAAAAATTGGCGTTGTTATCGCTTTGATTTCTGGTTCTTTGGCTGCCGGTTATTCTCTTTTGCGTTTCCAGTCTCCTTATTTAGGTGCGGTTTTAGGAATATCTTTATTATCTGCTACATTTTTTGCCATCTTGGTTGGAACTTTTATTCCTTGGCTAATTAATAAATTTAAAAAGGATCCGGCATTGGGCACTGGTCCTTTAACTACAGTTTTGCAAGATGTTCTTAGCGTGGCTACTTATTTTATAATTGCTACTGTGTTGTTAGATATATTTAAATAATATGGATTTATTTTTACTTTTAGGCGGAATATTCTTATTTACTTTCTTTTTCGGAATTTTACTGGAGAAAATTAAAATCCCCTGGATTTTTGCTGCTTTAGTTTTGGGTTTAATTTTCGCTTTTTACGCTCCCTTCTCAGAAATTGTTTCTTCTGAAACCTTTAGATTTTTAGCTTGGCTGGGAATGTATTTTTTGTTGTTTTTAATTGGTTTTGAGTTAGATTTGGAAAAAATAAGAAAACTTGGAAAATTTATAATAAAATCTGCTTTTTTTATTATTTTCTTTGAAGCTATTTTTGGTTCTTTATTAATTCATTTTATTTTTGGATATGATTGGTTTATTTCAATTCTAGTAGCTCTTTCTTTTGCCACAGTAGGAGAGGCGGTCTTAATTCCAATTTTAGATGAGTTTAAATTGACAAAAACAAAATTAGGACAAACCATTTTAGGGATAGGAGTTTTAGATGACGCTATTGAAGTTTTTGTAGTGGTCATAGCGATATTAGCTGTTCCGATTTTAATAGGGAGAACTGAGAAAGTTGTAAATATACAGGAGCTTTTTGTTATTTTGCTTTCTTTGTTTGGTTTATTCCTTCTTGCTTTTGGAATAATCAAATTAAGAAAAGAAGTATCTCGAATGAAGGTAAAAGATATTGAGGGAATTTCTCTTTTAGTTTTAGCTATTTTCTTTTTATTTATTGGTTTAGGAAGGTTTGCTGAAGCCACAGCTATTGGAGCTTTAATGGCTGGATTAACTGTAAAAAATTTCTTGCCAAGAAAAAGAACAGGAGCAATAGAGCCTCAAATTAAATTTTTAACCTATGCCTTTTTTGGTCCCATTTTTTTCTTTTGGGTTGGAGCGGACATTAATGCAAATTATCTTTTAACCGCTCCTTTATTGGTGTTATTAATAATAATAATAACCTATAGTGCTAAAATTTTAGCAAGTTATCTTGTCGGTAGAAAGGAGCTGGGAGCGAAACCTTCAATTTTTATGGGAATGGCTTTAGGAGTAAGATTTTCAACCAGTATTGTGATTGTAAAATTTTTGTTTGAAAAAACTTTAATTGGAACAAAACTTTTTTCTGTTTTAATAGCTTCAAGTATTGCCTTTATTGTAATTCCTTTTTTGCTTTCTTTTTTAATCCAAAAATGGAAAATATCTCCTAAAAATTAAAAACCGAGTTAAATGTTCTAATTTTTTAGCAATTTTTTTGGGATATTTGATATTGAAGTTGATAATTTGGAGGCAGTTTTATTTTTTTCTTTTTTCTATTTCAATTTTTCCCTTTTTTTCTCTTCCCTTTTTTTATTTTTTTTCTTCTTCTTTTTTATTTCTTCCCTTTTTTCTGTTTCCTTCCACTTTTTTGGAGAAGAAGGAAGGGGGAGGAAAAAAAGGAGGAAATTGAATTCGCCCAAAAAACACCTCAAAGTGTTCCTGTATATTTAATATGGGCTTGTTTTGTTTTAGAGTGATATTGTAAAATAATAATATATGGACAACCTTATTTATACATTTATTTTTCTTGGAGTTTTAGGAATTTTTGTTGCCTTTTTTATTTATCTCCTTATAAAAAGAAAGAATGAAGGTTCAGAAAAAATGAAAGAGATTGCTTTTCAGATTCATAAAGGAGCTTTGATTTTTTTAAGAAGAGAATATGGGATAATTGCACTTTTTGTTGTTGTGGTGTTTTTAATTCTATTAAGATTTTTAGGTTTACCAACAGCGTTGGCTTATGTAGGAGGAGCTTTTTCTTCTATGCTTGCCGGTTTTTTGGGAATAAAAGCGGCTACTCGTTCAAGCAGTCGCGCGGCTCAGGCGGCAATTGAAGGAGGCGCTTCCTCTGCATTAGAGGTATCCTTTTTAGGAGGTTCGGTTATGGGATTGTCTATTGCTAGTTTAGGACTTTTAGGGTTGAGTATTATTTTTATTTTTACAAAAAATTCTTGGGTTGTTAGCGGATTTGCGATGGGTGCTTCATCTGTGGCTTTGTTTGCCCGAATTGCAGGAGGGATTTATACTAAGAGCGCTGATATCGGCGCAGATTTGGTAGGTAAAATTGAACAAGGGATTCCTGAAGATGATCCCCGCAATCCCGGTGTAATTGCTGATAATGTAGGAGATTGCGTAGGCGACACAGCAGGAATGGGAGCAGATTTATTTGAGTCATATATAGGCTCTGTGGTTGCTGCAATTGCTATTGGGGCAACGCTTGCTTTTCCTTTTTTATGGATGATGTTGCCCATTTGCCTGATTGCCTTAGGGTTAATTTCTTCTTTATTTGGTATTTTTTCTATTAATGTTTTTAAAAGAATCAATCCTCAAACAGCCTTGCGTTGTGCTGTATATACCAGCGCGGCGGTGTTTATTCTTTGTGTATATTTTTTTGTTCATTATTTTATAAAAGAGTCAGGTGTTTTTTGGGCAATTTTAAGCGGCCTTTTAACAGGAATTTTAATTGGTTTAGAAAGCGAATTTTATACCAGCGGTCCTCCTATAAAAGCAGTGGCAAAGAGCAGTCAAACAGGACCGGCAATAACAATTATTACAGGATTGGCTTCGGGATTTGAGAGCACGATTATGCCTATACTTACTATTGCCTTATCTACTTATATTGCTTATCAAGTTGCCGGACTTTACGGAATAGCTATTTCTAGCGTAGGAATGCTTTCCATAATTGGTATTATAATGTCTTGCGATTCTTATGGCCCTATCGCAGACAATGCAGGAGGAATTGCAGAAATGTCTGGATGCCCTCCTCGCACAAGAGAAATTACTGATAAATTAGACGCTTTAGGGAATACTACCGCAGCCATTGGTAAAGGGTTTGCTATAGGTTCTGCAGCTTTGACCGCTTTAGCTTTGTTTTCTGCGTATCAAAGAGTAGCTCAAATTGAAGTAATAAATCTTTCCCAAGTTCAGACCGTAATTGGATTATTGTTGGGCGCGCTTATGCCTTTTATTATTGCTTCTTTAACTCTTAAGGCTGTAGGCCGTACCGCAAATAAAATGGTTAAAGAAATTAGACGTCAGTTTAGAGAAATAAAAGGATTAAGAGAGGGAGAAGCAAAGCCGGATACTGCTACCTGTGTAGATATTGTGACCAAAGGAGCTTTAAAGGAAATGATTGCTCCTGGTTTTTTAGCTTTAATTGCTCCTTTGTTTGTAGGTTTTTTTATGGGAAAACAGGCGTTGGGAGGATTTTTGGCAGGAGCGCTATCTTGTGGCGTTCTTTTGGGAATAATGATGACCACTAGAGGGGCAATTTGGGATAATGCTAAAAAATGGATTGAAGCAGGACATTTAGGAGGAAAAAATACTCTTGCTTATCAAGCTGCAGTAGTTGGAGACACGGTTGGTGATCCATTTAAAGATACTACCGGTCCTTCGATGAATATTCTTATCAAACTTATGGCAATTATTTCCTTAATCTGCGTTCCTTTGCTTTAGATTGGCTCGCCTTTAGGGAGGAGGAATTAAAAAGAAAACAAAGGAAGGAAGAAATAAACCCTCCTTCTCTTTATTTCTTCCTCTTCCTAAAGCGGAAAGGGAGAAGAGGAGAAGAGGAAAAAGGTTTAAAAGAAGAGTTAAATACAGAAAAAAGAAAAAACCAAGAAAAGAGGATTAAAAAAGCAATTATACTATTTTATTTATTAGATTTTCTAAATTATTAGCATTTTATGAATATTTTTATGCGCCTTTTAAGACAAAAATTTTTATGTTTTTTTAAATAAATTATAATCAGGACTTGAAGAGGAGTGTAAGAGAAAAATAAGAATATAAAATACAGTCAGTTTATAAAAAAAGCAAAATTAAAGAATTAGCACTTTAAATTATAAATAAAGGAGAGTAAAGAATGAAGAAAATAAAGTTATGGCTTGTTGTTTGGACAATAGGACTTTTAGGAGGTATTTTATTTTGCCTTTTGAGATTATTTGGACGAGTGAAAACTAAAGGATATAGATTGAGGAAGTTTAAACCGGGAAACAAAGGATTGGTATTGATTAGCAATCATCCTTCGCTTTGGGACCCTGTTCTTATACCCTTTTTGTTTTTTCCTTGGTATTTGTTTTTTTCAAATTCTATTCCTTTCTCTACGCCGGACAAAAAGAATTATTACCAAAAAAGTTGGTTTATGTTTTTTAGACCGGTTTGCGTACCTATTGAAAGAGGTAGTCGAAGAAAGGAATTAGCTACCTTGGAAAAGTTGAGAAAAATAATTCAACAAAGAAAGGTATTGATTTTGTTTCCTGAAGGTGGAAGAACTTTCAAAGGTAGCGAATTTAGGTTCTCTAGTTCTGGAAAGAAGATAAGAAAATTCCCTGTTGGGATTAGAAGATTATTTTTAAACGCTGATTGCAGAATTTTGCCGGTTTGGATTCAAGGAGGGGAGAAAATAATTCCTAATCGAGCGGGTTTTCCTAAGGGAATTGAATTTTTAACTGCCTTTTTTAGGCTTTTTTATACAAGAGTGACTATAACTATCGGTGAGTTTAGAAAACCTCCTAGAGAGAAGAAGAAAATTATCGCTTATTTAGAAGATATTTTACTGAAGTTGGCTGATTGTGAAATTTAAAAAAAGGACCTAAATTTAAA
>Ga0164318_10004035_pt1 | contig 14009 bp, 14 predicted proteins | sample GuaBasSedimGuay9_FD_113734 | JGI IMG/M metagenome (GOLD analysis project Ga0164318, IMG submission 113734) | Subseafloor sediment microbial communities from Guaymas Basin, Gulf of California, Mexico - Guay9, Core 4571-4, 0-3 cm | ecosystem: Environmental > Aquatic > Marine > Hydrothermal vents...
AATCTTTTGTGTTCTTTAATATAAGCTCTATATCGTACGTATTTCGGAGAATTCCATATTCTCTTAAAGCCTTTTTCTCTGATGTTACCCATGTTGTAGTTCATGGTGTGGTAGGGTCGAACAACACCATCAGGAAAGACATAAGCAGTCATCCATAAACTCATACATCTATTTTTATAATTTTTTGAATTAAAGTCAAATCCTGTGTACCATTTAGTAACTTCCTCTGGCGAGAGGTTGGGGAAAAAGGACACTTCAATGTCGTAGTTTTTTTTCTTTATTTCCTCAATTTCGGATATCAAAAGGTTGACATCTATCTCAGGGGGGGTCTTTCTTCCAAATCCCAGCCAATCGTAGGGGGTTTCTCCGAATTTTTTCTGGAAAAATTTTATAAAGTTTTCTACTATCTCTGTCTTTAGAAAGAGAAGATGATGAAAGGTTATCATTTTGGCACCGATGTCTCTTGCAATTTCTATTATTTCTTCGAGGTATTTATAATTTAGTTCGTTTATGGTAGTATTAATGTTTACCAATGGCCTTTTTGTTTTCTTTTGTTCTTTTAGAGCTTTTAGTTTTTTAAATCCGTTTATAGTCCTGTTGAAAGTATTAGGAACTCGTCTGATTTTGTCGTGGATTTCCTCAGGTCCGTCTAATGAGAAGATAATTTCATCTAGTTTTGAGTTGATTATCGCTTTAGCGTATTTTCCCACAAAAGTTCCGTTTGTGACAATGTTGCATCTGAGTCCGTTTTTCTTTATAAGATGTACTATTTCCAACCAGTGAGGGTGAAGCATAGGTTCGCCACCAAAGAGAGTAAAGTTTGTTTTATATCTTTTGAGCTCGCGAACAAGAGCGCCGACATCGTCAAGAGAAATCAGGTCTTTTAAAGTGGAGGGCGAGTATGATTTGAAGATGCCCTCCTCTCCCCACTGTCCACACATAAAGCAACGCAGGTTGCATTTGTAGGTCAGGAAAAGGGAAACTGTTTCTGGCGCATAACTGATGCCGTCGTAGAGATGATAGTATATAGAGGCGATTACTCTATGGAAAAGATTTGAGAAAGCATATTCGGGTTGTGCAAGTGCCTTTTTAATTGCTCTGGGTATGTTTTTTTTGGGGATCATGCCATTTTTCTTTAAATGATGATTTTAAATTTAAATGGAGAAGTTTCACTCCCCAGTATTATAATGTTCTCTCCCTTCTTCAGGTTAGCTTTAAATGAACTTACCCCTCCTCCTATTTTGGTACCGTTAACGATGGTTCCAAGACTGCTACCTCTGTCGAGTACATAGAACTTTCCATTAAGGTAATTAATGGACATATGATTTCTGGAAACATTAAAAGGGGGGCTATCTGGAAGGTAGAGATCGTTATCGATGAATATGTCATGGCTTTTTTGTGTTGTTTCTCTTCCGATTTTAAACGGGAATTTTTTTATTTTCATTTTTTTGTTCAGTAGAACTTTTTTGCTTTCGTCGGTTATTCCCTCTATATGGATTTCGGGAATATCCCCAGGGATTTTTCCGACGTGTTCGATTCTTAACCTATCTTCAAGCTGAGCTACCAATTCGTTAGTTTGTCTTAACCTTTCCAGGAGAGTTTTCATGATGGGGATTACGAATTTCGCTTTTTCCTCGAGTATTTCAGCGAAGTCTTCTCTTTTTATTTCATCTACCACGACCTCTGTTTTTGCCACTGCAGAAGCTGTCCGGGGGCTATCTTCGATTAGCCCCATTTCCCCAAAGATGCTCTCAGCCTGAAGTTCCGCGAGTTTTACCTCTCCCTTCCTGGTTTTTTTTCTTACTTCGACGATACCCGATTTCAGAATGTATGCGGTATCATTGATTTCACCCTCTTTGATTATTATCTTGCCAGGCCTAAATCTTAGCTCTCTCATTTTTTTTACCTTCCCCCATTGTGAAGCTTCATGTAAAATGAAAAATGTGTGCATTGGTGTGCTGGATTGTATATCCAGGGTGTTTCGGAGAATTATAGGCATTTTCCACTTCTGTATTTTTTGCACAAACTCTCACTAAAAAAAGAAATTTTGCAGGTTTCATTTTGGTGGGTAGCTTAAGATAAATTTTTCTAAAAGCCGGTCATCTGGAAATTTGGCTAACTCACGGGATTCTTTAAACTTATCTAAAGTTATGTCTGTAATACTTAGGTGTTTTCTTGACATTCTACAAAATATAGGTTATGTCACAATTAAGATTTGTGAAGACCCGGTTAAAAGGAGTTAAAATGGAATTTAAAAAAGGTGTCAGGTGCGATTTCCTCACAAGTGATCCTTCTCTTGATTCAAAAAATATTAAAATTCTTCTCATAAAGCAGGGCGTCAGACAGTCTGATATGGCCAAAATTATTCGGTCTGTCAATAAGTGCGTTAACTGAAGAGTAGATATTTAATAAAACTCCAGCTTTATCAATGAACCACGCTAAGGTAAAAATTAACAATAGTTTAACACTAAAACAATTGAAAAGGCAAAGTCACTAAAGGATAGATTTGTTTTAAGTAACATAGGTTCTTTTGTTAATAATTTACAATACTTTTCGCGTTTCTCGACAAAATTAACATAACCCTACTGTTGCTGTTAAGGCTTTTGTAGCTATTAATTAGCATTAGCGATGTACTAAATACCGGTGAACAACTTTCTTTAACCTGAATTAAAAAACGCAGGTGGGTAATCTGTTCTGTGAAATTTGTTGCATGTTTAAATACAATCCCTGTAACTTAATAGAAGATGCTCCTGGTAGTTTTGTGTGTTTTTTGTGGGAGTGTTTTAATGGTGTTTGTCTTCTCTTTGCATTTTTTATCAGAAGGTTTAAAGAAGGAGGTGTTGCAGGATGTCGACTGGTAAGAGAGGGTTACCCAGAGAGGCTTATGAGAAAATTCCGGCAGAGAATTACCGGCCATATGTCCCTGCTGAGGAAACAATGACTGAATTCACTTTCAAATCTCTTTTTTATGGTTCAATCTTCGGGATTTTGTTTGGGATGGCAAATGCTTACCTCGGGCTTATGGCAGGGTTGACAATTTCCACAGCAATTCCCCTTGCAGTTATCACTGTGGCAGTTGCCAAACTTTTTGAAAAAGTGTGGGGGAGAACATCAATTCTTGAAAACAACATTACCAAAACGACGGGTTCGGCCAGCTCTTCTCTTGCGTCGGGGATTATTTTTACCATTCCTGCCCTGTTTCTGTGGGGGCACGATCCCGGTCTGGTAAAGATTACTCTTATAGCACTTGCTGGAGGGTTATTGGGGGTTCTCTTTATGGTTCCTCTACGGAAATTCTTGATATGGAATGAGCATGGAAATCTTCCTTATCCAGAAGGGCTTGGCTCTGCGGAAGTATTGGTAGCTGCAGATGCCGGTGGAACACATGCAAAAAATGTTTTTACCGGATTGGGGATCGGTCTCCTTTACACTTCGATTATGGATATTATTAACCTCTGGACACGGGAAATATGGGTTAAGATACCGTTTGTCAAAAAGGCTACAATAGGTATGAATACTCGTCCGTCTCTCATAGGGGTTGGATATATATTGGGGTTTCGAATTGCTCTTATAATGGTTTCTGGTGGACTTCTGTCGTGGCTTGTCATTATACCGGTTATAGCATACTATGGAGAGAATTTAACGGTGCCTTTATATCCAGAGACTCAGCATCTCATAAAGGATATGACTCCGGAAGAAATCTGGACGAGATATATAAGATACATAGGAGCCGGAGCGGTGGCAACTGCGGGTTTCATCACACTGATAAGGTCTATTCCAATGATGATTGCTTCGTTCAAATTGGGGGTTAGAAATATCAGGAAGAAGGTTAATCTTTCGGATACCCTTAGGACGGATAGAGATTTATCAATGAGAACTGTGCTTATAGGAATTGTCGCTGTTGCTCTGGTTTTAACTTTTATCCCAACTGTTTTCAATTTTACCGACTCGATTGTGGTAAGGTTCATAGCTGCTTTGTGTGTTGCGCTCTTTGCTTTCTTTTTTACGACAGTTTCTGCCAGGATTGTTGGGCTGGTAGGTGTTACCTCAAATCCCACTTCAGGGATGATCATAGCCACTTTAATTTTTACAAGCCTTATTTTTCTCCTTCTTGGTTTCAGGGGACTTGAAGGTAAGATTGCTGCTATAACCGTTGGTGCTATAGTGGGTTGTGCTGCTTCAATTGCAGGTGATACCTCCCAGGATTTAAAAACGGGGTTCCTGATCGGAGCTACTCCGCGATATCAGCAGATTTCCGAGATTGTAGGAGTTGTTACCACCTGTTTTTTTGTAGCGGGAAGTGTTCTTATCCTTGGGGAGGCATATGGTTTTGGCTCCAGGGAGCTACCTGCGCCACAGGCAAATATGATGAAAATGGTAGTTGATGGAGTTATTGGAGCAAGTATTCCCTGGACGCTGGTTCTTATTGGGGCGGGGATTTCAATTTTTGTGCACTTTGTTCTGAGATTGCCCTCACTTGCCTTTGCTGTTGGGGTCTATCTTCCTGTCTCGACGATGGTACCCATTTTTATTGGGGGAGCAATACGGAAAATTATAGAAAAAAAGTCCATGGGTGATAAAGAACTTCTTGCAAAAAGGAGGGAAAAAGGTATACTTTTTGGTTCTGGACTTGTGGGTGGTGATGGCTTGATGGGAGTAATTGTTGGGTTGCTCGTAATTCTTAAGGTCAGGCCTAAGGTGCTTCCTGATAACTGGGCGGGAGATTTCAACATTCTGATAGGGCTAATTTTCTTTTCGATACTTGCTTATTTTCTTATAAATTCAACCAGAGTTAAGCGAGGTGAGGAACTGTGATGAAGAAAAAAGTCAAAACACTCAAAAAAGTAGAAGGGAAAAAATTTATAGAAGATTTCTATATTCGGAGAGAGAATGTTGTAATTTTCCTGATAGGTATTCTGTTTATAGCGGTAGGGTATATAGTCATGGCGACCGGGGATACTTACAGTACCCAGTCTCTTACAATAGCTCCTATCTTATTGTTGATAGGTTATCTTGTAATAATACCTGTTTCTATCTTTTATCGCAAAAATAAGAAAAATAAGAAATAAAGCAGAGCCTAAGTTTTTTTCATTGTTTTGAAAGTACTTTTACTGTATCCCTGGCGATAACGAGCTCTTCGTTAGTGGGAATTACCCATACCTTGACTCTGGAATCAGGGGTGGATATTTCCATTTCTTTTCCAATGGCTTCTCTGTTTCTTTCGGGGTCCAGTTTCACTCCGAGGTTTTCCAGCCCTGATATAGCTTTTTCTCTTACTCTGTATGAATTTTCACCTATCCCTGCGGTAAAGACTATACCATCTGCCCCATTCAGAACTCCGAGATAGGCGGATATGTATTTTTTTACTCTGTAGCTGAACACTTCAAAAGCATACTTGCATTGCAAATTACCCTTGTCTGCTTCTTCGAGTATATGGCGCATATCATTTGATATACCGGACAAGCCAAGAAGCCCAGATTGTTTATTCAGAAGCGAACTGGTTTCAGATATACTGAGATCCTCTCTGGCCATTATGTAGATTACCACTTCCGGATCAATATCTCCACACCGTGTTCCCATTACCAACCCTTCTAATGGTGTAAATCCCATAGACGTATCGATAGACTTGCCGTTTTCAATAGCGGTGATACTACTTCCGTTTCCCAGGTGACATGAAATGAGTTTCACATCTTCCATCGGTTTTTCTATGAGTCTTGAAAATCTGTAGGTTATGTAATAGTGACTGAGGCCGTGGAAACCGTATCTTCTTATACCATCTCTGTAATAGAAGTAGGTTGGTATCGCGTAGAGGTAAGCCTGGGGAGGTATAGTATGGTGAAACTGGGTATCAAAAGCTGCAACGTTCGGAACATTTGGGAAGAGTTCCATAGCAACTCTGATACCTTCCAGATTATGAGGGTTGTGTAGTGGAGCGAACCTCGCGCATTCCTGGATGACATTTATAACTTTGCTGTCGATTACTACCGACTCACTGAAATATTCTCCACCATGTACAACTCTATGTCCAATGGCATCTATCTCACTTTTTGATTTTAGGACGCCGATTTTTTCGTCCTGGAGTAAGGATACACATTTGCTTAGAGCTTCTCGGGGATTTAAAATGGAGGTGACTTCATGGTGGTAATTGCCTTTATTGTCATAGTAATGCACTTCTGCACCAGGCAGACCTATCTTTTCTACCAGCCCTTTTGCTATCTCGACATCGGCGTCTATTTTCATCTGTCGCAGGGAAGTTTCTATTAGTTTAAATTTCAGAGATGAACTTCCACAATTTAGAACCAAGACTTTCATAGTGCTCTGTCCTCCTTTTTGTTTATCATTTTTCAACCAGCCAAAGTTGTTAATGAGTTTTTTTATTCACTTAATACTGGAACCGTAACTCCAGCATGCCTGACAACGAGTATTTTGGCATCTTTTCCTTTATGTTTTACCGCGTCTTTAAGTGCTTCTTCTAGAGAGCTCCACGGTTCCATAAATACCTCAGTAAGAGCAGATTCTGGCAGTTCTGAAACGACTCTCACATTGAACTTTGAGAGTATACTTGCAAGTTTTATCGCTTTATGATATCCAAATTTGAAGTCACCTTTTATTTTTTCGATTGCTTCTTCTGGAGTTTTACATTCCTTCAGGAGCTTATAAAAACCATCGGGACCTATACCGCTGTGACATCTTGAGACAAGAATTATTATCCCGTCATCGTTGAGCACCAGCTTTACGTTTTCAAGTGCTTTATGAGACTGATATAGGTTAACGTCCATGGGGTTTTCTGCCAGGGCTACCACTATATCCACTTTATGGGGAATTTCAACAGAATACACTTTTTTCGCGTGTTTTGTGATTTCGTCGAAAGAGTCAAAAATATGGCCAGCTGTAGCATAACATATTCTGCCTTCGCTATCTACCACAGTTTGTATTGAAAAAACCCTTTCGCAAATGTTAAGTTTTTTGACGATATCAATCATATCTTCATGTACAGGATTTCCTTCAAGGGCAAAGGTTTCTGAGCGTTCATCAAGGGCAAACTTATGATTCAAAGTTATTGTTTCATGTCCTGCCACCCCTGGGATGAAAGCTTTTCTTCCACCTGTATAACCTGCGAAGTAGTGAGGTTCTGAAGAACCTATGACTATCATACCGTCGTACTCATAGATAGTTTTGTTTATATATATTGGAGTTCCGAAACTGGATATGCCTATATAAATAAGGGAATTACTTTCCTTAGAATCGTGAAACTTAACCCTTTCTCTGAGTGAGGAATAGTATTTTCCAAGGATGCGTTGCAGTTCATCTTCTGTTGGAGTTCTGTGGGCTCCAGAAGCTATGATAATGTTGAAGTTGGTGGTTTCTTCTATATAGTTTATAAGTACATTGAGAACCTTTTGGGTAGGAGTGGGACGCGTGAAATCGTTTATTATTAAAAGCAGTTTTCTAACTTTGCCAAGAAAACTTGCGAGATCAGGGAAATTTATAGGGCTGGATAGAGCCTCTTCTATGACCTTTTGTTCATTGTGAACTTCTATAGTTTTTGGACCAACTATTTTGACATTTTCAAATTCTTTGAGTAGTTCAAGTTTGCTATATTCAGTCAATTTCTGCTTCCTTTCCCTGAAAGTCTTATTTCTTTTCTACCTTTTCGGCCTTTTTTCCTTTCTCAGTCTCAGTTTTTGACCCGTTACCACCTTTTTTGTCGGTTTTGCGAGCATAGTCCGTTATGTAAAAACCGCTTCCTTTAAATATCAGCCCGGCTCCTCCGGAAATGACTCTTTTCAGCGAGGATTTTCCGCATTTCGGACACGTTTTTAGAGGTTCTGAAGCAATGCTTTGGAATTCTTCAAATTCGAATCCGCAGTTTTTACAGTAGTAGTCGTATGTAGGCATAGTGTTCCTCCTCCTGAGTTTTCAAGCCATGTTACACAAGATTGCAGCGACATTGACAATGTCATCAACACTACATCCTCTTGACAAATCATTCATTGGTTTGGCAAGTCCCTGGATTATTGGCCCTACAGCTTCACACTTACCTATTCTCTGGGCTATTTTATACCCTATGTTTCCTGAGTTCAAATCAGGGAATATAAGTACATTTGCTCGGCCTGCAACCTCACTACCCGGAGCTTTTTTTCTGCCTACTTTTTCTACTATTGCGGCGTCAAACTGCAATTCTCCATCGATTAATATGTCCGGTCTTTTTTCCTTTACTATTTTTGTAGCTTCAATGACTTTGTCTACGAGTTTATGTTTTGCACTGCCTTTTGTAGAGAAAGACAACATTGCGACGATGGGGTCTTCGCCAACTACCCTTTTGTGCGTCTCCGCTGTAGAAATAGCTATGTCGGCAAGTTGCTCGGCATCTGGGTCTGGTAGCACAGCGCAGTCGGCAAAGCTGTATACCTTGCCTTCATTAGGTGTGATTATCAGAATGTCACTTGATACAGTTTTGACTCCCTCTGCAGTTCCAATAATATGTAAAGCTGCTCTTAGTACCTCTCCTGTTGTAGTATCTGCACCGGATACGCATCCGTCGGCTACTCCCTTTTCAACGAGCATTGCTGCAAAAAAAGTGTAATTTTTCATAATCTTTTTTGCTTCGTTGTTCGTTACCCCTTTTTTCTTTCGCTTTTCGTAGTAGGTTTCTGCAAATTCTTCGAAGCGCTCATAGTTTTCTGGAAACACAAAATTAACCTTGTTTAGGTCTATCCCTAACTCGTTGGCACGTTTTTTCACTGTATCTTCCTCACCAACAAGTATCACCTGACAGATACCTTCCTTTATCAATATTTCTGCTGCTTTTAGTACTCTCTCATCGTGAGATTCTGGCAGAACGATAATCTTTCCTTTTCCTCTGGCATTTTCTCTTATGCCGTCTAATAGCTTCATTTTTTTACCTCTCTGATTTTTTCTTCCAGTTTGACCTTCACTGACTCAGGTACAAATTTGCTTATATCGGCTCCTAATCTGGCTAACTCTTTTATTAGACTTGAGCTTAAGTAAGAATATTTTTGATGAGACATTAAAAATATCGTGTCGATCTGCGGGTTTAAATGTTTGTTCATAAGTGCCATCTGGAATTCATACTCAAAGTCAGAAATAGCTCTCAGGCCTCTAACAATTGCTATTGCACCTACCCTCCTGGCAAAATCAACTGTGAGGCCAGAAAACTTTTCGATTTTGACATTTGGTATATCGGTTGTACAACTCCTTATAAGCTCGAGTCTCTCCTCAGGGGTGAATAAAACATCTTTCCTCAGGTTTACAGCGACAGCGATGTAAACAAGGTCAAATAGAGTTGCAGAGCGTCTCAAGATGTCCAGATGACCATTGGTAATAGGATCAAAAGACCCTGGATATATTGCTATTCTTTTCATAGTTCGAAAAAGTAAACAATTGTGTCTCCAATTCTAGCCTTGTCAGTAAGCTCTAATCCTTCGGGTATTGGTATTTCAGTATCTTTGCCGCACTCAAGTACAATTTTGCATTGGTTATGTAACGATGCTAAGGCTTTCATTAAGGAATCAAATTTATCATAATTGTATGGGGGATCAGCAAGTATGAGATCAGCTTTAAAGTTTGTCTCAAGGAACCTCATAACATCCATACACCTAAGTTCAACCATATCTGCGATCCCAAGAGCTTCGGCATTTTCACTTATGATTCTAATTGCTCGCCTGCTTTTATCAACAAAGATGCAATGTTCAGCTCCTCGCGAAATTGCTTCGAATCCGAGGTTGCCACAGCCGGCGAATAGATCTACGACACGATACCCTTCCACACTACTGAGTTTATTGAAGATAGTTTCTTTAACTCTGCTCAAAGTAGGTCTTAGAGAGCTCAGATTATATGCTTTTAGTCTATGTCCTTTGAACCTACCAGATACAATTTTAGGCATTTTTTCTTTCCTTTATAATTTTCAACTCTATTGTGAATTCGTATTTTCCTTGCCTGTTTCTCATCAATAATATGGAATTGTATGCTATGTTTATATTGAAGTTTGTAAGTTCTTCCAGGAATATGGGAAAATTATGGATGTTACAAGCTCCAATAACGCAAGCATCTATCCAGTTTTGGGAATTTTTCCCCGTGATTTTCAATAAAGGGACGGGTATTTTGCTCTGAGCAGCTGAATAGCCTATAACCTTTGCAATTTTTGATAGATCAAAATATTTATAACTTTTTTCTCCTTGAGAAGGGAAGTTAGTAGTAAAGATTGTGATAACTTTTTTCCGGCCGGTTTCTTCACTTGTAAAGAAGACATCCATTGAAGAAAAATAATTCCACTTTGTTATATACTCTCTCAGATGCGGTTCCAACGTAGGGTTATTAAGAATCCCCGATAAACTTCCTGTTGATAGGTTTATCTTTATATAATCTATTTCTATTAACTCGAGTAATTTACGGGTTAGGTCAGCAGCTCCTTTTAGTAAATTTGTCCCTATGTTTAAATCTGGCAGATAAATCTCTTCAACGGGTGTCCCAGGAGTTGTTATTTTTGGGGCTGTAGTAATTTTTTTTGTTTTCTGTTGTGGTGTTTCTGTATTTTTGATTTTGTGCGTTACCCATTTTTCCTTTGTTGAGGGAATGTGTGAGGTGGTTTCCCTACTTAAGGGTGAAGATACCTCGTTTCTAAAGAGGAAAATCGCTATACCGCCAGCAATAACCAATGCACAAGGAACTAAAATGGCAATTTTTTTCCATTTTCTTGGTGCTTTTCGGGCTTGAGGAGCAAATGTTTTAGCTTCCTCCTCGGTCAATTTTTTTTCTGCTTCGATAAATTGTTCTTCCTCGAACTTGCCTCTTTCCCCCGGAGCTTTTTCTGCTTCAATGTCCAGCTTGGTCAGAACTTCCTCAAGTTTTTTTTTCTTGTTCGGGTACTGTATTCCTGGACCATTAAGCAGGTTTATCTTTATCATAGCTCCCCATAGTAGAAGCGGTAAAGGAGTCCTACAACGTCTGTAAACTGGGACATTGCTCCAGCTCCATCTCCGTCCCCTTTGTAAAGCCTCAGGGGTTTGAATTTGATAAAAGGGTCGACAACTTCTATATTGTCAACCCGGTAAGTTAGAAAGATATTGAAGTAATCAGAGTGTGTATCATAAGAGTATACATAAAACTTTTCAACAGTTCTCAGTTTGTCAGTGGGTGAGAATCGGACCCTATCCAGCTCTTCAATTAGTGAAACCATTTCCTCGTTGTGATTACTTTTCGATAGTATCTTGTAGCCACCACCCTCCATAAGGGTAAAAGAAGTAAGGGAAATAATGTTGCTCCCTTTCATCAAGGCGACCATCTGGAAAGCATCGCAGACAAGGCTTAAAGCCCATGAAGATAGAGATGTGGTATTGTATATTTTTTCTACTCCATATAATGAACTGATAAAATTGATATCCACGAGCCGCAATTTCAGACCTGTTTTACTTATTGTCTCTGCAATTGAACTTATTAACCGTTTTGGAAAAGAAATAGCGAGAAATCTATTTTCTTCGAGAGGGTAGAACTGAACTAAACTATCCTTATAACGTTTTCCCAATCTTTTTTCTTCACAGAATTCCAGGTATTGTGGCAGTATTTCTTCATCGACTTTTTCTTCAATAGGGTATATCTTATAGCTTCCCATTTCGACAGGAAGAGATAGAAGTACTTCCTCGTCAACTATTCGTTCTTCAGGAATAATAGATTCAAGTATGTTTCCAAATTGATTGATCATAGTTTCAATATTGCGGGGTGACAATTCAAAAGGCAGCGAGGTTTTTTCGATATACTTTATATTCTGCCAGCTGAAGTTTTCATCCTCTATTCTGGCATGTCGTATACTATCTTTTGATATGGCAAGGCATAACATTTATTTCTTCGCTTTGATTATCTTTTCTCCCAGCTTTTCTCACCATTTTTTATGTAGCCATAGTTTGTGTCTTTAAAAGCGAATACAAGGTAACGCATTTCTTTATATTTTTTCATTGGGTCCTTAATCGTTATCCCCTCTGAATCAACCAGAATTTGAAACTGTTTGTTTATCAGTGGGTTATACGCTAAATGGGAGTCAAGTTTGAATGGTCTAAAGATCTTTTGTGTCGCAACTCTACTTGTTATTTCTGTGTCAAGTAAAGCTCTGAATAGAGAATCTTTCATGACGTCATTTATTCTGGACGAATTGACCCAAATGGTGTCAAAAGCAAATAGTTCTGTATTCCATTTTATAACTTTGTATGATGTGTCAACTACCGTGTCCTTTTTTTCATAGGAAAGGGCAAAAGTAGTGTCAAATATTTGATAAAAATTTCTTACTACGTCCAGACTGAATTTTCCTTCTGGCAATTTGATTTCCTGTTTCCCATAAAAGTCGCTATCAGCCAGTGTACTGTCTCTTACAGCAGTGAGAATTTTCATAGCAAGAATGGGATCAGTTTCATATCTGTTTGCCATCTGATGATAATATTTTTCAACCTCGTATAAGATAGACATTCGCTTCCTTCCAATGTTGCGATAGTATTCTTCTTCTTCCCATAGCTTCTTAGGAATATAGATTACTATCAGCAGAATAAGAGCGAGTATTACAGCCACAATGTTAAGGGCTTTGACCAGAGAAGGCTTATATTCGACTTTTCCTGTCTCACTATCGACAACAACGACCTGAGCTTTTCTCTTTTTACTCAATGGTGATCACTCCTCTAATTTTTTCCAATGTTTTTTCACCTATCCCTTTAACATCTAATAACTCTTCAACCGTGGTAAATTTACCAATCTCGGCTCGATATTTTATAATATTTTCTGCGGTTTTTTCACCAATCCCTGGCAAAGCTTTCAATTCTTCAACTCCGGCTTCGTTTATGTTTATCAGTTTAAGAGTTCTCTTGCTTTTACTTTTTTCTCTCTTTTCGGAATCTGCTGCGAGTAAAGAATCGATCTTTTGTGCTCTCTTTCGAAATTCGATAATCCTTTGTTCAAGTTCCACACTGTCTTTAGATGAGATGTGTCCTCTGATCAATTTTATAGTTCCTCCCGCAACACACAGTATAACCAGCAGATATATTACCAGACGCTCCTGTCTTGTGAAGCCTAGCATTTCCAGTCTATTTTAAATAACCTCTAAGTTAACAATTAAAAACTTTATTTGCTAAATTTTGTGAACCTTCTGATGTTTTTGTCTTCGACTTTTGATAGCTCCTGATATAATTCTTTTTCCCTTTGGCCCATGGTACGAGGAATATCGACAATTATTCTAACAATCTGGTCCCCTCTTCCTGTGTGGTGAAGATGGGGAATCCCTTTATCTTTTAATCTCAGGAGTTTGCCAGACTGTATTCCCGGAGGAATTGATAGCCTGACCATCCCATTTAGAGTAGGTACCTCTATTTTTGTTCCAAGGGCTGCTTCCGAGGGGGTAAGATGGAGATCGATTATCACGTCATCACCTGATCTGGTGAATAACTCATGCGGTTTTTCTTCAAATAATACTATCAAGTCGCCGCGTGGTCCACCCTTTAAGCCTGCGTTTCCTTCTCCTCTTATCGTCATGTAATTGCCTGTGGCAACGCCATGAGGGACGTTGATAGAAATCTCTTTAGCTTTTTTTATCCGTCCCTGCCCGCCACAGGTGGGACAGGGTTGTTCTATTATGCTTCCCTCTCCCATGCAGTTTGGACAAGTTCTGACATTTACTATCTGTCCAAAGAAAGACTTTTTGACTTCCCTTAGCTCTCCGGTGCCATGACACACAGGACAGGTAATTCTAGAACTCCCAGCTTTTTGACCGGTACCTCTACAATCAGGACACTCTTCGTACCTTTTTATTTTGATTTTTTTCTTTGTGCCTCTATATATTTCCTCGAGGTCTAATGGGAGTCTTATTTTGAGGTCGGAACCCCTTTCTGGTCCAAAACCGCGGGTATGTGATGTTCGTTTTGTTCTACCAGTACCAAAAAACTCTTCAAATCCAGCAAAGCCTCCGAAGCCCTCCATAAATGTTCTAAGCGCTTCGGAAAGGTCGAATTCAA
>Ga0164318_10004036_pt1 | contig 14008 bp, 12 predicted proteins | sample GuaBasSedimGuay9_FD_113734 | JGI IMG/M metagenome (GOLD analysis project Ga0164318, IMG submission 113734) | Subseafloor sediment microbial communities from Guaymas Basin, Gulf of California, Mexico - Guay9, Core 4571-4, 0-3 cm | ecosystem: Environmental > Aquatic > Marine > Hydrothermal vents...
ACGTTTATTTTTATAAGATTGCGATATAGCTGCTTCTGCAGTTGCTTTCTCAGGGATGCTATAATAATGATAAATTTCAGTGCGCCTTGCAACAGACACTTCGGAATCCAGCCCATTAGAAAGATACAACACAGTATTACTTTCAATTTCTGCGACAGTATCTGTAACATAAGTCTCATTGCCCCATGCATCTGTATTAAACAGCAGTTTAACCGTATCACCGACTTTAACATTACTAAGTAATCCGGCATCCTCTGTAAACTCAACTTTTGTATATTGAGTTCCTGCAACTCTCGGATCGTCCTTTACGGTTGCCATATAATCATTGCCAGAGGGATTAGTTGATTTACTTACAACATCTTTCCCTTCCGCGAGATCTCTTCCGAAAATGCATACTCTCCAACGTTTACGTTCAGGAGTACTCATTGCATCGCAGTGGTTAAGCACTGCTGCTATTATATCAGGATCTGTGGTAAGCGGTACAAGGCTCCACATTTCATCCGTCTTCCCTATCCTATCTAAGATAGCATTGTAACCATTCAGATCATCAGAAGCAACAGCTGCAAAGTATACTATCTTTCCATCTGCTTCTAAGAGTGCTTTATATACACCATAAGCCAATGGATTATCCGGATCAATAGTTCCCAATTCAGTAGCTACTTCAGAGGCATCAGAAAGACTAAAAATGCCAGAAGTATGATCCATAAGCATTGCTCTGTAAGACACATATAAATCAGCTGCTATAAGCGGCAGATAATCATTTGCGCTTCCTTTCCATTTATCCGACAAAAGAGTAATACCCGAATTTACAGTCAACTCATCCTGCCCAGCTACCCAGTTAAATGTTCCAGGTGCTATTGAGGGGTCATGCTGTTCTTTCGGAATTTCAATAGAATTTTCCTTAAGAGCCAACTTGAGAGTTAAAGTAGTAGGATTATAATTGGCTGTTCCGTCAGAATTAAGCCCCACCACTACCGGTTCAGGAATAGCATTATTAAGGATTATTGTCTTAACTGCGCCCTCTTTAGATGCAATTGCATCTACAGTGAATTTATCTCCGGTTATAAGTCCACCATTAGTATTAGGTGAAAATACAGCAGAGAGGCCGTATATACCTAGCGAGAATGGCACTCCATCACTTACAATTGTGCTTGTAACCTGATCAAGCCCATAAGAATCTGTTATTTGCACAAGCGGCCTTGCTGCCAATACTTTAATAACAAAGTATGCCCCTTCCTGAATAACTTCAGAAGTACTGCCGGTTAAATACAGCTGCAGCCCTTTTCCGCCTACTGTAATAGCATTGCCAGCGCCAACACCAGGGAATACAATATTACTTGCATTATCACCTTGCTGAGAAGAAAGTTCCCAAACTGCAGTTGCTGCCGTACCGGAAGTAACGCATTTTAATACGTATTCATCGTTTATATCTCCACCGGTCCAATTGTTTAATAAACCTTCAATATCAATATTAGTCGGAGCAGTTATTCCTTTATCATGTTCAATACTTCTATCAAATTTACCACCGCGTATAACTTCTATTGTATAGGTAGTATCTTTATTCCCAGCATATGTTCCACTTACTGCAGGAGCATTTACAGCATTAAATGCTGCTTTAACAGCGGAAACAGTGAATTTATCTCCAAGCTTAAATGTGCTTGAAGAAGAAAGCTTCATATCAACATACAATTCCTGACCTATATAGATACGGCCATCTTGAGTGCCTGCATCTTCTACCGGAACATTTGTTCTGCTATATATTCCTGCTGCATCACTAATCGATACTTCTGCTATACCTTTAACTCCTTCTTTGGTAACAGTAATAACAATATCATCTTCTAATATACCGGCAGTAAGATCGCCAGCATAATTATTACCATCCAAGGAATAAACTTTTGAATTAACAGTATCTGCACTATTCTGATTGTCCGGATCATTTTCAATTATTGCAGCGCCAGAACTCAAATCAGTTGCACTTTGGCTATTTTGATTATCAGAGGAAGCTTCCGGAACGCCGACTTTCGGCAATGTGGTTTCTGCTTCAAAACCTTTTACATAAGTAGCTCCTTTATATGTAGTGCCACCTACATTGGCTTCCCAATCAACTCTATCACCAATTTCCACATCTTTAAGAAGCTCTGCGCTTCTACTTACACCATTAGCAGTTTTCCAAGTATATGCATTTTCAAATATATTGATCTTAAAGCAATCAGGAATAAAAGGAGTGTCACCACTTACAGCGGTACCGTCTTGATCTTCTACGGCAACGCTAACACCGTCTCCACTTCCATTCAGATCGCTAAGAATAAGGTAATCCGTAGCTGTTAATGCGCCTGCAATTGCATTCCTTATATCAGAAAGAGTATCAGTACTCTGGAATGACACCTCCAAAGTTAAAGTACTATTATCCCAAGATGCAGCTAATGAGCCAGAGCTAATATTAATAGATACTTTTGTTCCTGCAATAGTGCTATCCAACAATAATGCACGCCTTATCGGATTTATACTTATATTAAAAGAATCACTATCATCTCCATTGAATGTAAATACTCTTATAGTCTTAACGCTATTAGCATTGTCAAAATCAAACACAAGCCCTGAAGGACCTTGAGTATATACTCCTGCTTGAGTAGCATTGGCTGGGACAGTCATGCTGCCTTCATACCCTTCTGTAGTTACATAGACCAGAGAACCTTCTGCTGTTCCTAAATCAAAATTAGCGGCAGGGTAAAAATAAAAAGTTTCCGGCAGATTTATTTTGGTTGTGCTATATCCGCCAATATTATAGCTGACACCGCTAGTTAAAGCCGCGCCACCATCTAATATACGAGCAGCTGCTTTAATTTTATTTCTTTCGTCGTCACTAATCACATTAATAGGATTAACAGTAGGATTGGCGCTTGTAAAATATTTAAGCCATGCATTTTCAGCAAATACTTTTACAAAATCTTGATCTATAACAGAACCCGAAGGCTTATTAGGATAACTTTTTTGTTCATCTGCATCAGGATTATAGTTTCCTATCCCTGTTAATGCTTTTTCGTCCGAATTAGTATATCTGCGTAATTCGTAATTCGGCCCAAAAATAAATGCATTCATGTTTTTTTCGCCGACACCGGCATTCCGTGCAGTTTCTTGATATACAAGAGTTTGGGGTCTTTGATAAGCCATTTTTCTATCTCCTAATTGGTATTTATAGATATTTCTAAAGTTTTCAATTTTTGACTTTCTTTTATTACAGGAGCGCTCTCCCTAAAGCTCATAACAGCTTGTACAGCTTGACTCCACTGCTGTAGATTAGCATCATACTTTACTTTTAATATAGCACTAACTCTGAAATTTTCCAAGTTAAGTTTGTGTTTTATTGGATAAGTAAATGCATCCAGCACATCATATATATATGCAGCATAGTTCATAGCTTCGTATTTACTTCTGCCTATATTAACCCATACTATACTTGTGTTAACTATGCTTATCTGATTATAAGATGCTTCTTCAAATCTATATCCGCTATGTCCGCCATATCCTTTTAAATCCGATACAGTGTATTGCCCTACATCTATCACTATAGCAGGAATAGCATTTTTATCTTCAGAATTATAATAACCGCTTGCTATTATTGCAGGAGCATTAGGACAATTTTTATCATCAACCGGACTTATAAATTCCGGAAGCTCATTTGCTTCCATATATAACGCCTTTGTAATTTCAACAAATATCTGTTCAAGTCTTATAGGTGACAGCCTATTTTTAATACAGCTAAAATCAGCTCTGGGCTCTGCATTTGCCAAATCTGTAAAACTGGTATTTACTTTTGCTACAGACATAATTAACAAACCGGAATATTATCTGTTCCTATAAAATATGATATATCATTTTTATTAAGCTCTACAGCAATAGAGCTTTGCAAAATAGGCATTCTTCTAATCTCTGCAAGATTTTTAACTTGCAGTATCTTAAACCTTTTTCCTGTCTGTAAATCAGCTAGTATAGTCTCCTGTGCCCTGAGATAAGGATTGCCTATAGTTACTATAGTAAATAGATTGCTATCCTTCCATTCTCCATCCTGGGCTAATTGAGCATTATCTGCATCAGCGCTTATATTGCCATATAATTTAATAGGTCCGTAATAACCATTTATATAGCCTGTTCCCATGCATAACGGGCAAGCCGGGTTCCTGCTTGCGCCTGTAACCGGATCACTGCATTTGGGACATTTTATATCGCGCTTGTCTGTAAAATATAAATGGAAAGGTATTCCGCCTATCTGTCTAAGTTCAAGTGCTTTATTTCTCATAAACTTGCGGCAGATCAAATAATCTCTTTTCGATAATATTCCATACAAGCCTGTTGCTTCAGAATAATAAATCTTATCATCTGCTGTTTTAAGCTTGCATCTATAAAACCAATCATGCCGCCGACTATATTCCGGCTTTTCCCAGTCCATTTGCCAGCTGTATTGATTCTCAAGTTCTTCGCTTATATCTTCCCATTCTTCGTCAGGAGCATCTAAGTCAATGCTTTTTTGTATAATAAATTTCAATGGCATAGCAGGAATTGCGCCTCCTTCTATAGCCCATTGAAAGTAATGTCCTTCACCATAATTAGGATATGCATTAAAATCTCTAAACATTTGCCCAACTCATAGTCATATTTAATTCAGCTTTTGCATGCGGCATCCATTGCGAAAATTCTTGCCATAATCTATCTGCGAGTGCACTATATTCTCTGGCTTTAGCATCCGGATCAACGGCTCCTCCGGTTATTTGACCTTTAAGCTCATTTCTTGTATACGCAAATGCAGCCATTCTTAATAATTCACTGGCAGTTCCAATAAGCAAATAATATTTCCATGGCCATGTTTCAGGTGTAAAAGAAGCTACATACGGCGGAGTATCATTCCACCTATCAATTACCCTTATCATAGCAGAGTAAATTTCGTCGGATGTAAATTCTAAATCTTCTAAGAGAGTATTAAGAGAAGGATCATAATCCCTTAAAAACATCCTGACATCCTGCTCTGTAAGAGCTTTTTTATCGCCTTTTGTATTGCTGGCCATAATTAGAAGTAAACACTAAAATCTCTACTATTGCTAAATCTGTTCTTAAGCTTGCTATATTGTTTGTTAGAAACCGGCCTATATCCGAAAGGATTAAGCAGTGCATTAGCTCTGGCTCTATTCTGATAAAACATATCTTGTCTTAAAGTATTTAATCTCCTAGCCATATCTTCTACGCTAGAAGAACTATTAGCTACATCACGCAATTGCTTTATATAGTAATACAAGGTAGGATCATCCCCCCACATTGTACGCCATTGATCAGACCAATCTGTGAGTGTAGGGCTAATAGCTTTATAACCCAAAGCTCCAGCGCCCATTAAAGCTGTACCTTTAAGAAGCTTCCATAATAAACTGCCACCTTTGACAGCTGCTTCAGCTGAACCGGCTGTTTTCTTTAAATCTGTCTTGGCTTTTTTCTCTTCTGCCAACTTGGTAAATATCTTAAGAAGTATTTCTTCTTTTGAAACTTTATTCATTTTTACCTCCGTATACAAAAAAAGCCGCGGGATCCGGGGCTTGGGGACCCCGCGCCCGCGGCTTCAGTGGAGAATTATTTATGAAACATCAAGTGAATTCTACTTTAACAGGAGCAGCTACATTTCCGATTGCTGCGCCTCCGAGCCAGTAAGATACACTCTTAACAAAGTACATCTTCTTTTCCATATAGGTTGTCCAGCCATATACTTCATAGGCTTTACCGATGAATTCAGGAGCCGGGAAGAAGTATACAGTATTATCCGGAACAATAGAAGACTTAATTGTAAAGAGCAATGTGATACCCATAAGACGAGATCTTACAAGCCCTTTGTCTACATTTGTAGCAACTTCCTGCCCGATATCTTCATGTTTCCATTTCAGCATATCTTTAGCGGTAACATGATTCATAAGGGCGATTTTATTAGTAAGGATAAATTTATCCTCAAGACCCGTAAAAGTACTGGGCATATTCATATACTTCATTGCTTCTGCCCAGTTTTCAGGGGTAAGACCGCCTGCCTGGCTTGCCCATTGTATCTTACCGGTATATTTCTGAGCCGTATTGATGCCGCCTACAGTATCTTCAACAATCTTATCTACGGTATCAACGATAAACTTTCTGTCAATTTCTTTCTCTGCATCTTTCAAAGAATTTTCAGTAATAATCTTTCTGATGTCAGAGCGATATTGACGAAGCTCATCCAAATCAACCGTATATTCTTTAGTTATAAGACGAGCAAGCGGGATTTCATAGAATCTACCGGCAATATACTGACCTTCAGGAACCGTCTCAAAAGGCACCCATTTAGCACCTGCAGATTCAGGCTCAAGCTCTTCTATAATAGAGAGCTTGTTATGGGTCAGACTTCTTGTAAACATATCATCGGTAGTGCCGTTTACCGGAAGAATATTATAAATAAAAGCATTCTCGCGCAATTGAACACGAGTATAATAACTACTTGCTGCTGCTACCTTTTCTATATCGGCATGAGTGCCTCTAGTAAGGTGAGCAAGCAAAGTTTTATTAAGAACCTCTACGGGAACTTGTTTTTCTGCATTTGCATTTTTATCCATATTATCACCTCTCTGGTTAATGGTTAACAACCTTATTAATTCATTACGCAGTACTTACTTGAGGAGCATACAGACAACGAACAGTAAGAACCTCTACATAATTTCCATTAAAAGGAAATGCTCCGGGAACATTATCAACGTATGCACTGTTATCAAACACTTTCTTAGGAGCAGCTTCAACGATGCCGATAACTGTTTCATCGTCAGCTGCAACTCTATATTTACCATCAGCTCCTGCTGCCAACTGAGTGCCTATAGTATAGGTACCAGCTGCATCGTACTGATCCGTTTCGATTACCATATCCTGATGAGCATCAAGAGCGGCCATAACGCCAGCTTTTTGTACATCAGGATCATTTTGATTATGAAGAGCGATAAACACTCTTGCGCCAGGAGTAGTTTCATCGCCATGAGATGCTGCATCATCTGCAGTGCGAACGAATTCGCCTGCGCTGTTAAGTCTCAACAGACTTCCTCTAACTATACCGGTTTCACTAGAATTAACTGCGGCAGTTTTATCAACTTGCCCAGCTCCGGGATAGTTACCTTTGATTACATTAAGATAAGCCATAATTTACCTCCGATTATAAATTTACTGTTTGATTTACATATTCAGGACAAAAAGCTGCAACAAAGGGATCTACTTTATCAGCAGGCCCGACTTTTATAGTTGCAACTTTGCCATATGATTCCGTTTCAAGTGCAGCTGCTAATTTCTCAGCCATTTTAAGAGCGACTGAAGGGTCTTCAACTACTCTATTAATAAACTCGTCTCGCTTCGATTCATCAAGAACTCCACGAGAAACTAAAACAGCAGATGTATCAGAAGCCTGTTTGCGTAAAGCTTCCTTTTGTTCTGCTATTTTATCGAGTTGTGGCTGAGTAGCTTCTATATAAGCTGCCATTTTCTCAAGGATTGATTTATCCATGATAAAATTTCCTTTAGTTATTGATTAAGACCTATAGCTGATAAAATATCATCCAAAGAATAGGATTGCTCTTCAGGCTGTAAAGCCTGCAGCAATTCATTTATTCCATAACCAGCACCCATACCTCCAGCTGCAATTCCGCCTCTTTCAAGATTGCGCATTAAATCAGGATGCGCTGCGATAAATTCAGCTATATTATCATAAGCATTAGCAGCTGTTCCTTTAGCGGTCTCTACGCCTTTTGATGCCAAACCTTTAATTGCATCAACACCGGCTTTCCCCTTTTCTCCGGCAGATGCCAATAAGGACTTAATAGCATCCAATACTCCTGCCTGTTTTGTCAGCTGCTCCATTTGAGCTCTTTTGATAAGCTCTGCCATAGCTTGTTTTTTGAGTTCTTCAGCAGCTGCTTGTTTAAGTAGTTCTTCAAATGCAGCTTGTTTTTGCATTTCTTCAAGCGCAGCTTGTTTGAGAAGTTCCTCCAACGCAGCTTGCTTAAGCATCTCTTCAGCTGCGGCCTGTTTCTGCATTTCGTTTATCAATGCATTGTTTGTCGGTGCTAATGCTTGTTTTACCAAATCTTGAATTGTCATGATTTATTCTCCTATTTTAAAAAATATTAAACCAAGTTTTTAATTTTATCAACAGTATCACTTCCTAAAATACTCTCATACCAAGGAGTCTCAGGAGGGTTTAGATAGTCATATAATGACTTAGCTCCATATACAGTTCCTCCTAACATTCCTGTATACCCAAGGCCTTGTCCTAGCATTTGTTGTAACAATTCTTTTTTAGCTTCATCATTCCACATAGGAACTCTTTCTGCTAAATTCCTTAATGCGCTAAAAGTTTCTTTAGGTCTTGTTATCAATTGCAAAATATCGCTAGGGGATCTTTTAAGACCTGCAAGAAAGTTTGCCCAACCAGCTTCTTTATCAAAGCCAACAGAAGCTTGTTTTTGCAAAAATGGCAATGCCTGAATAAGATGATATTTTTGCATCTCTTCTAAAGCTGCCTGTTTAAGTAATTCTTCAGCTGCAGCTTGTTTCAAAAACTCGGAAACATCGTTATTGCCGCCGATAAAACTCTGATTTGCAGCATTAATAAAAGCTGCCAGTTTTGCAAGCTCTTCGCTATTAATATCCGAGTTCATAGCCTCTGCCAATTTTTGAGAGATAGCTTCTGCAACTTTCTGCTGATCTGCTATATCCTCATTTGCTAATGCTTCGGCAGTGCCTGACTGATTAGCAACTGCCTCTTGGGCTTGCAATATTTTTACGATCTCAGGGAGGATAATATCCAAATCCTGAGCACCTACCCCTTGCTGCTGAAGTACATCTGCAATTGCTTTTGCTTTATCAGCAGTATCCCCTTCTATACCTTCAATAGCTTGGGCAAGCTTTGCAAGTGCATAGCGTTCAAGAACTTCTTCTGCTACTTTAGAATATAGTTCTTGTGTAAAATTAAATTGCTGCTTACCCCCTTCAGCTTTTTTGTTCTGCTGATCAGATTTATTATCTTCCGCCTTCTTATCCGACTGATCAGATTTATTATCTTCTGCCTTTTTATCCTGCTGTTCTGATTTGGCCTTCTTGTCTTCAGCCTTTTTGTCTTCGGCTTTCTTATCTTCGGCTTTCTTTTCAGTATCAGCCTTGGCTGCCTCTTTAATAGCTGCCAAAATAGAATTAGCTAATTCAGCAGCAGTTTTAGGCTGAGCATTAAAGTCGCCAGATTGAGTTTCTTTATCTGTAGAAACAGTACCTTCTTCTGCAGGTTTACCGCTTTTCATTTCCGGAGGAGTAGCGGTATTTCCTTTAGGCGGAGGAGCAATCTCGTTAACTTCTTTATCTTTGGAAGCACTATCTTGCTTCATTGAGCCTTGCTCTCCAACTCCAGGTTTATCGGGTTCGCCTTGCAATTGAGCCAGCTTTATAGCTGCAATCTCGTCTGCTTTCTTAAGAAAATCTGTAATTGTCATAGCCATTTTTTAATTCCTCTTTTTTGGTTAAAAGTTTAATTGTTGGGCTGCCAGATACATTAACTGTAAATCGTCCAACTCTTTATGAAAAGACTGGTAGCCGACTATACTGGCTATTTTATAGTTAATATAGCACTCCCCTAATGTTTTTTCAACCGCAGTTATTTCATTTTCTGCAGTTTTATTAAGATTTGTAGGGACATCCATTATAGAAGCTGCTATAATAGCTCCTTTTACGGCTTCTTCTGATAATGGCTGTACACTGGCGAGGGCTGTTTTAACCATAAAATCGCCACGACTCTCTGCAGTTAATAGATCTGCAGGCCTTATATCAAACACCGATTTAGCACATACATTTGTATAATTATCATGCAGCAGCATGTTATCTGCTGCTGTTTTTATATTCGGCATCATTGGCTCTATATGCTTTTTATAATCAGGAACACCAAATATATACTTATAAAAATCTGTAGGTGATAAAATAGCGCCATGCTTAGCTAAGCCAGAAAATACTGTTTGGGTATTAAATTCTCTCAAGTATTCAAGAGTTTCATCATCAATTTCATTTAGATAAGCAGCTGCCTTTATAAGGTTATCAGAAAAGAAAAGCTGTGCAGAATCAGATGAAAGTGCAATTATCTTTTTCCTTGCATTAGCCAACTTCCTAAATACATCAATCTTATCTAATAAAATAGCTGATGATTCATTAATATCAACAGGAGGCTCCCAGCCTTCTATAAGAGCACGCTCTTCAGATGTTATAATGCTGCCTGTAGCAGATGCTACTTTATTAAGGCTCCATGCTATCCTATCAGCAGGCTTAGTAACAAATGAAATATCAAAGAATTTAGGCTCCGGATTGAAGACGCCTACAAAGGTTCCATCTTCGGCCAATTTGCCTAAATTGTATTTGACGTGCTCACAACTTTCTGCTGCTGTTTTACGCTCATGTCCGCATATCACACAGATGTCTCTAGGCACTTGCGCTCCCATACTCCATGGAATTTCGCCTGTTTTCTCGAATCTTTCTATATGTTTAGCTGCTTTCTCTGGGTCTACGTGTACCACCAATTCCACTCTTTGCATTTCGGGATTATAAGCAGCTGCTTTTACTGTCCCGAGCCGCTTCTTGGGATCTTTATTTCTGTGATGCTCATATACATTGGCAGTCTTAAATGTAGTATGGTATTTCATATTGGCTTCTTTCTTAAAGCCATCACCATTGCGATTAAAGCCGTATGGTTCATAATCTCCGAGAGCTATAAGATGAATAGCAACTTCACCGGATTTAGGTTTCAAAGCTTCATAATCAAATAACTCACGGCTATTACGTGCCGCTGCCGTTTTCTTTAGTGAATCGAAATCAAATGACATACCTATAACAGGCTGCTCTATTGACTTAGGAAGATCTGTTGAGTATATGAGTTTGTTAATCATAATAATTTAATCCCTTGAAAATAATATTTTATCCAATAAATAGCCAAGGCCTATTGTAGCTGCGGGTATAGCCATAGCTCCCCCCATTCGTGCTAGCCGCATAGCCTTTGAAGGAATTCTTCTATATGTATGCATTAAACGCTGAAGTTGCTCTGATCTAGCCGCAGCCGTCTCATAAATCGATCTTAGTCTTCCAATATCTCCTGCATTATTATTCAATGCATTTCGATATATCTCCTCTGCGTTAATTGCTTCTTCCATAGCTTTTGCCGCAGCATTTCTTAAATTTTCTACAGTTTTATAAGGAGTATTGGCTAATTCTTCAAGCAATGCAGATTCTCTTATAATAGGCTTAGCAGCCATTCTATAACTACCGTATGCCCCTGTTGCCGCACCTGTATATGTTAATGGATGTTTTATCATGCTTGATGCCATAGTATTACCAAATGCAACAGGCCATGATTCATCTTGCTTATTCGGTATAATACCATTATTAATGGCTTTATACCCTGTAGTAAGCCCGCCGCCAGCTAAAGCTCCTAATAAAGCAGAATTAAGAAGACTGCTTGTATCTATCTGATTCCCGGCTAAATAATCGGCAAGGGCGCTTAAAGCTGCACCTATACCGCCTCCTGTTATAGTTCCAAGCCCTATACCTTTTATATTATCTAAAATATTATAATCAGCAGCTTGCTTTTCAAGTTTTTTATTTTTCTTACTAACTGCTTCTGCTAATTTCTCGTGCGCTTTTTTTACTGCTTTTTTAGCTTCTGCTAATTTATCCATTAATACTTCTCCTTATATACTAAACTTAACAGGTGCTCCTTTTGCTTCTTCCTTACTCTTTCTTATAGCCAAATCTGCTTTTACAAGCTGTTCTATATCATAAGGGCTTAATCCTTGCGCATTTAACACCTGATTAAGATAAGTTGCAAGTAATTGCTTTGATGTGGCCAAATCCTTAAGCCCCAAATCATTATACAAATAAAGTATTTGCTCTAATACAAACTCAGGGTCATAATTCCTTAAAGAAGGATTAACTGCTAATTGTTCGGTGATGTTCTTAGATATTAACTTCTTAGCTTCCTTCTGTTTCTCAATGGCTTTTTCTTCTTTATTATGTAATATATTCTTAACATGCGTAGAAACATCCTGCTTTATACTCTCTTTAAGCGGATTAAACAATGCTTCATCAATAAGATCTTTTATAGTGCCTCCAGTTGGTTCTACAACCCCTTTCCATGTCCCCTTAACAGCGCCTTTCGGAACTTCTACGATTAAATCTTCTATACCAGTGTCTTTTTTATTATTTTTACCAGCACTTTCTTGAGAAAATTTTTCCATAACTTCTTTGGCTTTATCATTGAATGCAATAACCTCAGATGCATAATAACAAGCCTGCTTAAACAAATCAGACAGTTCCGGATACATCCGGTCAAACTCAGATATTTTAATAGCTTCTGCTTTCTTGACAATATCATCGCTATTATCAATATACTTAAGAACGTCTTTTATAACAGAAGCCGCATATTTATTCTGATTTATATTGCTTGCAAAAGATGCTATAGCATCAGCTGCCGTATCTTCAGAAGCATGTGCAATAACCTGCAATTCCTCGCCTATCTTCGTTATTGCATTCAGGTAATATTCATAAACCTCATTAGCTGCATTTTTGTATATATCTATAACTTCTTTAATTTTTTCCTCACGCTTTATAGCCTTGCCTTCATCTGAGATAGCACTGGCAACTTTATAATTAGGAGCTGCTAAGCTATCCATAGCTCTTTCCATTTCTTCCCATTCTTCTTTACTATAGGCATTAGCTTTCTTATAAGGTCTATTATAAAACTCTCTAACTGCTATATCGTTAAGGTAGGAATCCAAAGGGTTAACTTCCGCTTCCGTAAACTTTTCCGCAATTTTATCTTTATCAAACATTTCCACAAGCACATCTTCGGCAGGAACAATATTAAAATGCTCGGTTCTATCTTCTGCCTGCTTAAAGAAGCTTATAGTCTTAGCGGTGTTATATGTTTCTACAAGTCTTCTGGTTTGCTCCATATTAAAGCCATAATCTTCGGCTGTTTTCTTTATGGCTTCTTTATCATCCAAACCTTCATTATAACGCTGTATAGCGTCTTGGGCTGCTTTTAATAGAGTCATTCTAAACATTGGCTTCTAATCCTATTTTGTTATTTTATCCTTAATTTGTTTATCTATAACTTCCAAAGCTGTTTCTTTTTTACCACCACCTAGCCCGCCTTTTTTAACTATATCAAGCTTATGTTCAAGCTTATCTTCAAGCTCTCTCTTAGCATCTTCATCAAATGTAATAAGTTTAGGAGCAGTAAGCTGCACTATCTTAATAAGCAAACTGTCTTCTGTAACCTCTTCCTGGTCTGACAACAAACCTTTATCTCTTAAGTCTGTTATCTTACTATTAAGATCAGATAAAAGCTGCACAAAGCTTTTACTGTCAAGCGTATTCCTTAGTATTCTATCAAGCACGCTTGTATATATGAATCTCAAAGAGCTTAAAGCCACTTGTTTATCATCTATATTAGAAACTATTCCTTCGGCAGCTATATCCCATCCCCAAAACCGCAGCAGTTCAGCAGCCCCGCCTCTAACCGCTATAAGTCGCCATAAAGTAGGCTGATCTGTTTTATGTGTTATAGCTGCTCCAAAAGTCGCAAAATGCTCTAATATACCTCTTTGCGGAAGAAGCTTGCCTTTATTATCTCTTATGTTATAAAAAAGCTTCTCAAACGTCTCTATAACTTCTCCGTTTATACAAAATAAATTACCGATAAACTGATAGTCAGTTTCCGGACACAAAAGCAAAGCTTCTATTCTATGCTTAAAGCTATATTCAGAACCTATACTGCTATATATACTGTTAGCTTTTAATATAGGACCGAATAAAGCTTCAAATTCAGCTGATTCACTTATTAATGAATCTGTTATCAATTCGGCTATCTCAGGTTCTGACATAGCCTCTAAATAGTTAACCTGCTCATAAATAAACGAATCAGTGAGCCATAAAGTAG
>Ga0164318_10004037_pt1 | contig 14007 bp, 6 predicted proteins | sample GuaBasSedimGuay9_FD_113734 | JGI IMG/M metagenome (GOLD analysis project Ga0164318, IMG submission 113734) | Subseafloor sediment microbial communities from Guaymas Basin, Gulf of California, Mexico - Guay9, Core 4571-4, 0-3 cm | ecosystem: Environmental > Aquatic > Marine > Hydrothermal vents >...
AAGGAGGTAAAAGAAGGGACATGGGCGTATCTAGCCACCCTGCTACTTTTGGTCCTTCTTCTGATATTTGTGATTCTTCTTTTACAGAGGAAAAAAGGGGGCAGTGGGGAGGTAGAGGAGTAGGCGACTAACGGGAAACTCGCGTATAGAAATGAGACCCACTGGGCGCTACATATACACTCTGGCAGGTATGTTGGCAAGCAAGATATAGGCCCGGGGTGGAAAGGGGTATGGTGATCATCCAGTGTAGAAGGTGCTGGTCATCCTCATTATTGATTTTTTTTCAGAGCCTTTCGTAGGGTATTAGCCACCTCTGCAGGGTGTTTGAGAATCTTTTCCGTTGGGAATCTTAGAACGGTCCATCCCAATATGCCGAGTTCGTTGGATATTTCCAGAAGCTTCTGTATTTGTTTGGGGTTGTCAAAATGGTACCTCATGCCGTCAACGAAGATTGCTATTTTTCTCTCAGGATAGGCAAAATCTGCATTCGCAACGATTCGCCCATCCGAATCCGTTATTGGATAATGATGGGTTGTTGGCTTGGGCAGGCCATACCTCTCAAAAATTCGGTAAAACTCTTTCTCAAGTGGGGAGTCAAAAAAGATATCCTCCTGTTCTGGGGCTGATGATAACAAACCTTCGCACTCCAACATAACAGACTTGAGAAAATCGGCAATAACTCTTTTGTCCAGCCTGTCATGGACTCTTTGGTTGTAGTAATTCTTTAAGCAACGGTAGCAGGCTCTGTGACAGTCGTGGTTGTACAACACATCATGGGCCTTCTTCAATATTGAACACCAATGAGATCCGAGTCTTTCTATATAACCAACACCCCCCGGAATGGTCTCGTACAAAACAATTTGATGAGACACATTCCCATCGCTGTCCTGAATCCTTCGTATAAACCCTTCCACCTCATCAGGTGATGTCTCAAGGTGTATATAAAGTCCGTTAAGTATTGTGTGGAGGAGGGTTATGAGGAACGTCTCCTCTCCATCTTCTGTACCATAGCCAAAGGACCCCATGTCAGGGAACAGCTCCGCCGGTACCGTTATTAATGCCACGCTACTGGTCTTGATTGTAGAAAGTTCTGCGGTAATAATCTCTTCCTCTCCAGCATCGCAATATTGGGAGTGATATCTATTCCAGTTTTCTATGTCGTCCATCTGTGTCCACGAACCACACTTCAGGCATATTTTGAAGCCATTCTCATTCCTTCCCTTGTTGGTTATGAGGATTTTTGCATTCTTTAGTTTCCTAAGAATAAGGCCTCCCTTTAAGTGCAGCTCTTCACCCCCTCTTTCCCCCTCCTCTATCAGATAACGGACTACATCAAAGGATGTGGACTTTCTATATTCCTCAGTGGCAGAGACCTTTTCAACTTTCTCCGCACGGACCATCCTTGGTTCAAAACAGTGTATGGTCTCTGAAAGCTCTTGATTGCAGTACGGACAGTACATTTGAGTTGTGTCTGTAGTAGCGTAGTCACAGTTGGGACAATACTTGTAGTGTAGCCCCGAATGTCCGCTTATATAGTCCGCTGCATTGATCTCCTCCGTGACAACCACGTATCTAGGCGCGTATTTCATCTGATCCACATAGATGAAGTTCCCTGGTGCGTATTCTCTTATCGCAAATTCCACATCTCTAACTATGGGCTCGGGGGTGTCCGGTATATTGAGCAGAGTCTGTATCCCTGGGAAAGCATATCCCGGCAAGAAACCAACTTTGCAGAGATAAGAATAGACATAGGCTACTCTAGAATCCGTGAGCAGTCTTCCTTCAATATGAATAAGGTTGATAAGCTCTGCCTGTTCCTTGCGGGATTTGTTAGTTATTGCCATAATCTCGTTTATTCTTCTTCTGATGGAAGTCAACATCTTGGTCAGTGGTTTGAGAACATCTCTCAGGTCTCTCACAAAACTGTCCATTACTTCATCCACATATTCATCAAAGTTTCTTCCATCAAGGAAGTCTAGATTCTCTATGTCGCCTTTGAAGACCTCCCAGAGTGCCCTTTTAATCTGTCCCCTTCTCTTATCTATGCTATTTCTCAACTCTTCCAAATCCATAACCTTGAATTCCACCTCTCCACTGCGATTGTCTGCTTCTATTAGGTCTCCAAGGAGACTGGGCATTTTGTAATCTATCTTTTCTAAGATGAAGGACCGGACGTGTCTTCTGAGTATTTTTTCGTTGCTGAAATTAAACGCAGGGGGCACAATCTTCCCCGAAATAATGTCGGAGGGTTTTTCATAAAAGTAGGTGTCGTGTGGAGTAGCTCTGGTATACGCCACTGAAAGGGATATCCCCGTTTTCCTACCGGACCTTCCTGCTCTTTGCGCATAATTGGAAGGTGATGGAGGTATATTTCTGAGTAGAATGGTTGACAGCTCTCCAATGTCTATTCCTAGTTCCAGTGTTGGTGTGCATACAAGGACATTGAGGTCTCCCTTTTTAAATCTAGACTCATATTGTTCTCTCTTCTCTGAGGAGATTTGACCACTGTGCTCTGCCACTTTGACAGGAACAGGGTTGTGTCTGGTATAGTGGTAAACATAGAAATCGCTGAGATCAATTTCTTTAGGTACCAGCTCCCCTCTGCAATTGTATGTAGTGCATTTATTTCCAATGTTCACGGTATGAATCTTTGTGCAGGATGAGCAAACCCAAACCTCATCGGGTACAGTTATCTCCATCCTACGGTAATTTACAAGATAGGCCCGAGTTGTGCTTCCCTTATTGTTCCCTATGCTCTCTCTCACAATATATCCGGCTTCTTCAAGAAGTTTCACTATCCTGTAAATGAAGTCCCCGGGCATATCAACCCCGAGGAGATTTCTAGTAATCTGTTCAAAAAGCCCTCGCCCCTCCGATGTGGTGAATGGATATAGTTTATATCCGCTGGCGTCTTCACTCCTGAACTCAAACCCGGTGGGTTTCCAGAAGGGTCTCTTGATAATGTCCATACGCTTCAGCTCATTACGCGTGGGAAAACGCTTGAATAGCTCGTGATTTACAGCGGTCTTGAATCTCATCTCATCCAGGAACACTTTCAAAAACTTAAGTAAATTCACCTTGTCAACACGAAAAGTCTCAGATATCTCCTTGAAAAGTTCGTTTTTCGTTATCTCCTCTAATCCATAATAGTTTACAGTTATCAACCCCAGAGATTCTAAAGTGTTCCTCAAACGAGGAACAACAGTCAATTCTTCAAGAATTCTATAAACAATACCTTTCTCAATGTCCTTCCATTGTGCCGTAGCCTCGGGCTCCTCAAACAGTTTAATCTCCCTCCCCCTCTCAAAAACCACCTCTGCCATGTGGTCTATATCCAGCGGAAATTCACCTTTCTCCTTCCTCTCTTTAGCGATGAAATAAATTAGCTGGCGAAGGGTAAACTTCACATGACGGTCACCCATGTACCCCGCTTGATGCGCGGAGTCCTGTCTGTTATCGGAGAAGATTAACAATTTTCTCTCGTTCTCCTCCAGATTGGATAGAAGAGATGTGGCTATAACAGCGATGTCTGCTGCAATACTGCTCCACAGGGGGGTCACGACTTCCCTAGAGCCGTATCTTCCGTGACACACTGGGCATGTCGTCAGTTTGCCTTGAATATAATAAAACGGCTCCATGGGTTCACCGCAATCTGGACAGTTTGTCTGCACATCAAAATTCACGCGCCCACATCTCTTGCATAGATAAAGCCTTGGAGGGAGATCACTTCTGTTATTCTCCTCATAGGGAAGAATAAAGGGAATTTCCTTTGTGAGGTGGTATGTCTCCTCTGTCGATTCAAAAGATTCAAACGGCTTTAATCTGTTTCCTTCAACAGTCCGATCCAGTGTGGTGCGATAATAATCTTTACCACAGTGACGACAAACTTCAATGGGGTATGTCAATGAGCCGCACTTCGGGCATACTTCCACACCGGAGGAGAAAACCTCCCCACAATTAACACACCTAACTAGACCGTGAAGGCCTCTCAGGAAAAGGTGTATTTTCGGTCGAAACCTTCTCTTATCGTCCTTTATGGCAGCCATTCCCAGGATAAGATGTGCTGTTACCTCACGAATGAGGTCCTCATTCGGCTGCATACTTCTCTCTGGTACTTCCTCTCTTATTATATTGGCAAGCTCAGAGAGAGTATATATGCCTTCAGTGAGATGTTTCTCCATGGTGTAGGAGATTGTACAGTTGCCTAGGATGTTGTATAAGGTCTCTGGTACATTATCGGGAATCTCCACTCCCAGAACCTTTCTAGCCAGCGTGCGCACCTCTTCCTCATCTGCAGGGTCTATTTTAAGATCGTCATCGGTGAGAGAGGGCATAGGGGGAGTAAACGGATCTGTTGGTGGCTGAGGCTGAAGATGCTTTTCAAAGATGATGGAATCGTCGGAAAAGTTTGAGCCGAAAAAACTCTTGGCAAATCTGATGACCTCTTTTCTTTCCTCCTCCCCTCCAGCCACTGTTGCGCTGGTTCCTATGTGTATGACCCCTCTTGAGGAAAGCTTCTCTTCAAGTGAATGCTCCTTAACCCTCCTCAGAAGCATGGCGATCTCGGCACCTTTTGCGCCGGAATACGTGTGTACCTCATCCATCACAATAAATTTCAGGTTTTTATGGCGGAAGATAACCTTATCCTCCTTTCTGATCATAAGGTACTCCAGCATGGCGTAATTGGTGATTAGGATGTCCGGAGGGTCCTTTTGAATCTCTTCCCTAGTTAATCTCTCGTTGGGAAGAGCATTGGGGGGTTTCTGCTCTTGAGTGGCAGGTGTGGCAGAAGTATATATCCCAAAGGAAATATCCGTTCCAGCAAGGAGGTCCTTCAGACGCGAGTACTGGTCATTGGCCAGGGCGTTCATTGGATAGACGATTATGGCTTTAACACCTTTTTCACCCGGATGGGTGATACAGTAGTCTATAATGGGTATGAGGAACGCCTCTGTTTTACCGCTGCCCGTGCCTGTTGCTATTATCACATTCTGATTATTTTGAATCCTCTGGAGTGCCTCTTCTTGGTGCTTGTATAGTTTTTCAATCCTCTCAAATAGCTCTGCTGTCTTCTCTTTAATAAGCCCTTCTGACACGGCTTCAGATAGGGTACAGCCAGGGACATAATTCTTGTCAAGGGATACGTATATGTCCTTCCAGATTAGGCGCTCTTCCCTAACTTTCCTCTGTATAGACTCCTTTAAAGATTCATCCAGGATGGGAAATGTGGTGTATACGTACATCTCAAACTCTTTCAGCACCTCCTCCTGGACACGAAAAGGTTTCATCAAATCACCTTTTTAAAGCTTCAACTCCCCCTTTATCCTCAAGTAGTTGCCTGGACCTGTAACACTGAAGCCAACGGTAAGTATGTCCTTCAGCGGCTCCTCTATGCTTTTGCCGTCTTCTATCCTTCTGGCAAGTTCTTTCAGGCTGTTGCATAGGATGTCAAAATGCTTTTCAGTGATCTCAACGGTACCCTCTCCCGATCTTATTCTGTTCAGCCGATCCAGGAGGAGGTTATATGTGGTCTGAAGGACAAAATCCGCAAGGAGTATGTCCTTGGAGAAGGCGTATCGCATGCTCCTGCCAGTTATGCCATAGGCTGCAGAGAAAAAGTATATCTTCTTCTCAATGTCAGACTCCTCTCTAACGTACCTTTCCACGCGCCTCAACTCGGCAACCAACTCTTTTTTAAAGAACTCTTCACGCTGCATTACCATAACCTCCTTTTGCACAGGGGTCAAGATGAGCAGTGGCAACATCCACGGAAATGGGGAACTTGTCCTCATCCTCTAAGTCCTTTAAGGGGCCTGGAATAAGACCCTCATCTCCGTCTACCGGGTGGGGCTTCATCTCTGTAGTTGCTCTCTCAATGAACTTCCTGTTCCAGTGCTGTTCTACCTTTTCCATGACCTCTGGGCCTACCATCTTTGCGATGAGCAGGTTGTTCAGCTCATTGAGAACCTGGACAAAGGGGGAACGAACGTTGATCTCATAATAGGCTGTTCCCCCCCTCCTTCGGGTGACCTTCACCAATCCGTACTCTAAGAATTTCTTTATCGCCTTCTGCACTGTGGGTCGGGAGACCCCAACCTCTTCCGCCAGTTCGCTTATGTTGAAGTCCAGTCCCTCCAGTGGGAGGAGAAACTCCAGAATCCTCAGCTCACAGGTGTTACCTAAAATGCCCTCAAAGGGCTTCCTCATAATCTCAACCTCCGGCTAAACACTCCAAGCCTTCTGCATGTTCCCTGCGCCACCTCTCTATATGATAGGGAGATATATAATACTTTTGACACAGGTGTAAAATAGTGTTTACAGTGAGTGGATTCGGCCCTTTGGAACACTCACCCCACACTCACCCAAATCAATCAGGGTCTTCGCCTCATCTGCCACATAGTACTTCTCTGGGCTCTTCCCAACCCTTGATATGTACCCTTTATTCATAAGGTTCTGAAGGCACCTGTCAAATTTCATGTGTCCACGTCTCTTTGGGAACTTCCTCAGGTAACGGTTCCGTAGCTTCTCGCTGTGATAGCCTCGGTCTCTACCGAAACATCTGTTTTTTACCAAGATCTTCAGAATGAACGTCTCCTCCTCGGAAAGTGGGCAGACCATTATTTACCTCCCAGAGTGTACCTTCTTGTAAGGTCCTAATTCAATGTATTCTGGATTCAATCTTTTAATCTGGCTTATAATCCCAGCAAACCGCTCATACTCCTCCAGACACATCCTCTTGGTGCGGTACTCTCCAAATGCCGCAATCTCCTTCTTTCTCAGCACGGGGAAGGTGTCCAGAATGTAGGCAAACTCGTCCCTTGTCAGCCCATAGAGGTGGGCAACGAGAGCATCAATTTCCGCCCGCAACTGCGCCCTGTCGCCATCGTCCCTCTTCTCGCCGTTTATCTCAATCCAGCCGTAGGCCCCGCACTCAGTGGTCCACTTCTCGCTCAGGTTCTCCCATCCCCCTACCCTGGATGTCCTCGCGATCTCCCGCCACTCCGGCTGGAACGTCTCCTCCCACAGTTCGGCGAACTCCACATCCACGCAAATCAACCGCACGGCCCGGGGCACAATCTGGTCAAAGAACCAGTTGCCCGCATCTAGTCTGGGTAAGGGCAATTCGTAAACAATAAACGCACTAATATTTTCGGAAGATTTCAATCGGACCAAGTAGTTCAATACAATCGAATTCAACAATGAAACTAAATATAGCTGCTGAAGATTATTGATTAGATCAACTATCTCACCACTCTTTATTCTCTGGAATAATTCAATGACTCGTAAAGATTCTATTGTAGCTGTATTTTTTGGCAATATTGTTGAAATCAGCGTAAACTCATTAGTATGGCTGGCTACAGCTCTATAGGCTGCTCTATAATACTTATATGCCACATACGGCTTTCTTGATTTGTTGTAAAAGTTCTCAGCTTTCTCTATTTCTATAAATCGACTAGCTTCAGCATACTTGTGAAAAAATATGTATATCATCTCGCCACCGTAGACTAGACATCCTCTTCCACTATAATTAAACAAATCTCTATTATCAGTTTGATTTAGCTCTCTGTGAAACTCTATATTCCAACTACCTTCAATTTTGTCGCCAATAAGTGGCCACTCATCGTAAATTTTTAAGGCCAAACTGACTTCAAGCTCATTTTTGAAAGTCATCAATGCCATATTGTTTGGAGAAACTCTTCTCATAAGTCCCACATCTATTATCAATCCATCTTCATTTATACCCATTAAAATTTCGGGTAATTCATCGATATTCGGAGGAATACCTAATTCGATGTACTTTCCTACGTCGAAAGTAGAAAGTGACCCTCGTTTGTCTGATCCTCCTATCAAAAAAGCACCTTTGGTAGACGTAGTCATTTTACCTTTTTGTCCGGTAATCAGCGTAAATTTGAAGCTTCGATGTATGTCCTGAAATATTCCTTCTCGATTCTCGATAGCTATTATCTGCTTAAGTTCCGAGTGATCAAAAAGAAGTTTTCGTAATTTTGTAGAGGTTTGATCTGTATAGAACCCTGAAGGTATTATTATTGAAAAAAATCCATAATTTTTAGTTAGATAAAAGAATCTCTCAACGAATGTTTGATAATAATTTATTTTACCTCTACTTTCCTTTGCTCCGGCTGAAGTTGCTGGATAGATCTCTGATTCTTTTATGAATACTTTAAATTTATCTATTTTAGAAACATGCCCTTCCCATTTCTGAGAAATCTGTGGAGAATTAGCCAAAATTTCTTCTATGACCTTTTTCTTATCTTTTTTGTTTCTAAAATCTGGAATATAATTGCTGAAGAATCCATCAGAATCCGTTTTTATAGTATCCCACGGCGGATTCCCCACCGCCGCATCAAATCCTCCCTCTGCAAAAACCTCCGGGAACTCAAGTTCCCAGTGGAAGAAGTGGTACTTATCACGTAGTTGCTGAACTCTTTCCATTATGCTCTTTTCCCTATCACTCATCTCTTTGTCATTGATGATCTTATCCACAAGCAGGGTGTATTCTAGGGGATCTGGAAGGTCCTCCCATTCCCAGAACCATAACGCAGTCCAGAGGTCGTAAATCTCTTTTAATTTTTCATATCTCTTCCCTTCCTCTATCTCACCATCAACAAATCTCCGCCATTTATCCTCTTTTACTCTTATGTCTTCTATCTCCTCCTCAGGGGTCATCAGACCTTCTCTGTACTTCACCAGGTCTTTAATTGTTGAAAGAAGGGGATTCGCCAACATATCAACGCCGGGAACACTGAAGAATACAAGTTTATCATGCATTTTCTTTGAAAGGTCCTTTATGCTATCCAGCCTCTTCTTAAGGGCGGGATTTTTCTTTGCTCTTTCCTTCAGGCTGGGTATGTTCACCACATCCTTTGGATATTCAATTATTCTCTCCTTCGTTGTTCCTATCAAACTGTTTCCAGGTCTCAGCTTGTGGTCCAGAAATGTGAGAGGTTTGTTCTTCTCCATGGCAGTTAGCCAGAGGGAGACCTTCGCCAGGTCAACGGCAAGGGGATTCAGGTCCACACCGTAAATGCAGTTCTCAAGTACTCTTCGTCTTGCAACTCTCCTCCCCCTCTCCACATCCATGTCTAAAAACCATCTCTCCTCCCTTCTGAGTTCCTCAATCTCCTCTTCAGATAACTCTTTCTTCTTCTCTTCGTTTTCCTTCACCATCGCATAATAATACGCATCTCCCAAGAAATTGACGGCAGCCACCAGAAAGGCACCGCTTCCCATTGCAGGATCTACAACCTTTATGTCCAGTATTTCATCCGGAGACTTATCCTTTACCTGTTCTTCAAGGGCACTTTTCACAAGGAATTCGGTAATCTGTTTTGGTGTGTAATAGGTGCCAGTGCTCTTCCTTGTTCCGCCCCAAGAGGACAAATAAGCTTCACCTTTTGGAATAATCCTAATGGGCTGGGTGGTCTGGTCCAGCTGGCTGTACGGTATAAAGATCTCTTCGTTTCCTTTTCTCACAACTGCTATATCCTCCTCTGCCACTTTCGGTTCCAACTCTAGAAGGGATTCGTATATTGCCCCTATCTGGGATATGCCCATCTCACGGAAGGATACCCTATCTCTGGTTTTCCCCCGCCGCGGCCGGGTCAGTGCGATGTCTTTTATTATCTCTGCCATGATGCTATCAGGTATCTTTGTTTTGGATAGATATTGTGTCTGTCTGGGATCAAATAGTCCGCCATTGTAAGGTTCAATCTTGAGGTGAGTGGTGTCAACTCCTCTGTTTATGCACCTGAAGGTGGCATCTAGTGTATCCCATATGAAATATCTGTCATCACCCGCCCTAAGGCTGCCTGTCAGAATGAATTCTCTGAGAGCCGTCACACTGTACCCGAGTCTGTATATCTCGTTGTCTACAGGCAAGAGCTCTGTACTCTCTGCATAGAAGAGGAAAAGCAGTCTGAACATGTATATGAGGGACTCCTCAAACAACTTTTTTAGATCCACATTGGGATTTCTTCTATACGCCTCACGGAGGAGTCTTTCAACTGCGGCATAAACCGAGACCTGTAGGTCTTTACCCACGCTTGCAGCTTCTTCTTTACACCTCTCTTCAATGGTCTCAAGAATACTTCTTTCCTGAGTAATGGGGAGCAGAGATCTTCTGTGAAAGAGGAGGGTGAAGAGGTGGAAAACCTCCCGATTCCCATCCTCCCAAGCTCTGCGGAGATTGATGTCCAGGTATGCATTTCCAAGGGCTTCGTTCTTCACAAGCCTGAAAATTCGCCCATTGGTGAGGACCCCCCACCGCACCCCTGTGCTGAATAGTGCCAATTTGAGCTTTTTATACGCCCTTGCTCTTCCGCTATCCAGGTCTTCTTCAAAGGGTAGGAAGTAAAATAGGAGAAGCCTTTTCCCATCCTCAATGTAGTGATAAAAGTCAGTGTCTATAACTTCATCTTTGTCGTTCAGGACGGGCATGCGGGAGAGTTTTTCATATCCCAGCCACCCCAAAATCCTCCTGACCAGGATTCTGTATACCTCCCTCGAGCTGCTCTCACTCCCCAGACGTTCTATGCCTCTTCTATAATCCCTCCATATCTCACCTGTGGCTCTTTCCAGTTCAGTTCTTATTCTGCCTATCTCCCGGTTAATCTTTCGGTCCTGAAATATTGTGCTCAAAAAATATTCTGAAAGAAAGCCCCCGCTGTTGACGATATAACGGGTTACGCCAATTCCTCCACCAGTCCTCTTCATGGGGAACCTCCTTTGATTATCAATGCGCTCAAAATTCTTCTCTCCCCAATGGTCACCTTCTTCTTTTCATCAAGTTCTTCCAGTTTCTCCGTCTTTAACATCTCTAGCCTATAAATTCTGCTTTTTAGCCGTTCAATATCCTTTTTGAGCCTCCTCTCCTCTTCAGAAAGGCTCTGTACATCATGGGAGAGGTATAGCGTTGCCTGTTTGACAAGGTTTTTTTCCAACCGTTTAACCTGCCTCTGCAGATTTGAAATCTCCTCGGTGTAATAGTTCATCACAATTTCATGATGGATTTGAAGTCTTTTCTCTATTTCGTCACTTAGGGCCGCTCTTCTCCTCTCAGCCAGTTCTCTGCATATATCCTCCGCCCGGGACAGCAGATCGTCCCATTTATCAGACACAGCCTTTAGGAACTCTGGGGGCAGATTTTCTTTCAGTGGCTTTGATTCCAACAGCGAATTATCCCACGGGATTTCCCTTCCGTCCAACCCGACCCTGACCGGCAGAACATCTTCCATCGCCAGTCTTCCGGATCCGTCAACATACTTTACGTAGAAATAATACACGACAGAATCCTTCTCCCCGGGGAGAGTGATGTAACTTATGCGGTTCTCATGATCTGTAGAATAGAGCTGTTTCCTATAGTGCCAGAGAATCTTTTTTATTAATGGGTGAGAGAGGGTGATATACTCTATCTCAGGGTTAGCCAGAGCGTACTCACGATCAAAAGTGACGTTTAAAGTCTGGTCCCCATCAGCGAATATCTCGGGGAGGAAAAGGCGAAGGGTCGAACCACCCGTCTCTTCATACTTTCCGCCGTTTTGAATCACGGCCTGTTTAACAAAATTCTCCAGCATCCTGTTATGTCTAAAGGATTTTTCAAGTCTCTTAACAACCTCGGTGAGCCCCTCCTGTGGAGAGGTTGTGATGTCATCATAGAACTTGGACATCTTGACAAGGGATTCCTTCTCCCAGTCCATGAAGAACTTCTCCAGCGTGGCGAGGTTCCTCTCATCTCTGTCCATCAGGTTATTCACGATGACCTCTGTATCAAACAATCCCAGAACGTCAATAGCGCTTCCGATCCTATTCATTATGTTTTCAATCTTCTCCACAAGAAGTTTGAGAATGTTACCCTCATAAGTATCCGTTAGGAAGAGGTTTTTTACTATCACATCCCTTCTCTGTCCATATCTGTCAACTCTTCCTATCCTCTGGAGGAGTCTGTTAGGGTTCCAAGGAAGCTCGTAGTTTATTACGATATGACACTTCTCCTGAAAGTTTATCCCCTCACTGGCAGCATCTGTCGCTACCATTATCCATTTCTCGTCGGAAAGAAAGTCCTTTTCAGCTTTACTTCTCTCAGCCTTTGATAACTGGCCATGGATGATAACTATCCTATTTTCATATCCATTGTTTTCAAGGAACTTTACCAGGAAGTCCTGGGTATCTCTGTATTCAGTGAAGATTATGACCTTATTCTCCCCTTTCTGTACCCCCAGCTCTTTAAGGAGTTCCAGTAACTTGCGGCTTTTAACATCACCACGTCTTACATGGTCCAGATCCTTGATATCAAGTTCATCCAGATTCTTCAGGATGGCATCTATTTCTTTAAGCTCCACTTCTAGATCGCTTTTATCCCTCGCAAGGGTGGTGTGGAGGATGGTTCTTTCAAGGTTCTCCTTTTGTCTTTCAGTTAAAGAAATGTCCTCAAAATACCTCCTTTTCTTGTCAATGTCTAGTGTAAATTGCTCCTCCTTAAGGTCGCTGCGTTCTTCTAGATATTCTTGGAACCGCATTCTTCTCGTTAGAAGGGACTTTTTTAGGGAATAGAAACTGCTGAGAAGGCGCTTCTTGAGTATAACCATTGCAAAGGCAGCAGTATTGTTCTCCACCGCCTTTGCCTGCTGCCATAATTTATCCGTGTATTCTATTACCTTGTTGTAGATACGTTTCTCACTCTCGTCATCTAGAGATACACCGACGGTTTCTATGCTTGGGGGTCTGTATCCAGACATGATGTCCATCTTCAGCCTTCTCACGAAATACTTCTGTACTAGGCTTCTCTTCTGGAATTCTTTTGGGGTTATGTGGGGATTCAGGAGTTTTAAGAGGCTTATAAAGGACTCATCTCTTCCGTTGTGAGGTGTGGCCGTGAGAAGTATTAGGGAGTCAGTCCTTTGAGATATAAACTCCCCAAACCTTGCCCGATCAGTCTTCCTGAAGACATAGCTCAGGTAATGTGCCTCATCTATTATCACAACATCCCAGTAAACATCTAGAAGCTGTCTTCTGATCTCTGGCCGTTTTACGTAGTCAATGGATGTTATAATACGGTTATACCTTTCCCAGGGGTTTTCCCCGGTTACCATGTCCCTCAGGATTTCTTTAAGGGTGTCGGAATCAAAGATAGTGAAATCCAGATAGAACCTCCTTTCCATTTCGTCTTTCCACTGCTCCTGGAGGGAGGCTGGAACCACTATGAGAACCCTGTTGGCCATGTTCCTGGACAGAAGCTCCTGCAGAAGAAGTCCAGCCTCTATGGTTTTTCCGACGCCAACATCATCAGCGATGAGTATTCTTGGAGGAACAACACTCATCGCCTTCAGAAGTGGAACAAACTGATAATCCTCTATGCGGATTCTGGAGTTGGGAACAGAGGTGAATATATTTTTGGGTTTGTGTAGCATGAAAGTTACAGCATCCATAAAGGTTTTCCAACTGGAGTATCTTCGCATGTTTCTCCCGAGTTTCAAGGTGTTAACCTCAATTACCTCAGGGAGCTCAGTATCCGAAGAGGAAAGGAGACGGATTTTGAGGCCCCTGTTATATTCCTCTGCTCCAGTGAGAGTGAGTACGTAAAACCTGCCGAGATCTCTTACGCCAGTTACCTTCCAGAGAAGGGATCGAACCCTTATATACTGCCCCTCCGCATACATCAAGATTGCATGAGAACAAGGATAATTAAAGCTTACGTCGGGAGGGGTGAATGTAGCGAGAATATTATGGGGAGCAAGGGATTGAATGTGCGAAATACCCCCAAATATATTGATGAAGCCAAATACATAGGCAGAAGAAGAGGAGAAATGTCTAGTGGAGAGAATGGTAGTATCTCTGGAACAAAGCCCCCTTAATCTACCTTCATTTTCCTCTTCACATATTCCAGCAGCCCCCCTGCATTTAGGATTTCCATCACGTATGGGGGGAAGGGGGAGAAGGTCACCTCAAAGTTCTTTGTGAGATTTTTTATCACACCCCTCTCAAGGTCTA
>Ga0164318_10004038_pt1 | contig 14005 bp, 13 predicted proteins | sample GuaBasSedimGuay9_FD_113734 | JGI IMG/M metagenome (GOLD analysis project Ga0164318, IMG submission 113734) | Subseafloor sediment microbial communities from Guaymas Basin, Gulf of California, Mexico - Guay9, Core 4571-4, 0-3 cm | ecosystem: Environmental > Aquatic > Marine > Hydrothermal vents...
AAAAAATTAAAAAATCTATCAGAGCTCGAGGGCCTTATCAGAAAAAATATCTCCAAAATTAAAGAAACTCTATAATGCCTACTTTAAAACAGATTAAAGAAAACCTAACAGCGACTGCAAGTATTGAAACAATTGCCAATCTTTATCAAGAAATCGCTCATTTAAGAATGAACCAGATTCGCCAAAGGGTCCTTAGCAACCGGGAATTTACCGAAGAACTATTTCAGATTTATAGCCGGATAAAGAAAGCTTATATCAATTCGCTTAAAAAGGGGGAGATATTGAAGAAAAAGGAATTAGAAAGAACCTCTTTTATAAAACGTAATGGCCGGAAGATTGCAGTTTTTCTTTCCTCTAATCAATTTTTTTATGGGTCCTTGATTTTAGATATCTGGCATAAGCTTTTAAGCTACTTATCAAAGAATAAGGCCGACCTGGCAATAACCGGAAAAATAGGCAAATATCTTGCTGGAAGAAGCGGACTTAGAATTAAGATGTTTTATTTTGAATTAGATGATGACAATCCAGAAAGACAGCAAGTGAAAAAAATTATGGATTTTATTAAAAATTATGAAGAAATCATAGTGTTTCACGGAAAATTCAGTACTGCTATATCCCAAAAACCGGTCCAAGATAATATTTCTGGAGGAGTTACTTTAGGAAAAGAATTAGGAGAAGTTAAAAATTATTTGTTTGAACCCTCACCGGAAGCTATTTTAGAATTTTTCGAAACTGAACTAATGTCAGCTTTTTTTAATCAGGCAATTTTAGAACATCGATTATCAAGATATGCCGCCCGAATGGTAGCTATGTACCAAGCAACTGAAAACGCTAAAGAAATAAGAAAAAAATTAAAAAGAGAACAAAGAAAACTAGAATATCAATTATCAAATAAGAAACAAATTGAATTATTTGCTGGATTCCAATTATGGAAACAGGATATGTTACTTCAATTAAAGGAGAGGTGATAGAGGTTGAATTTTACAAAAACCCGCCCTTTATTAAAGAAGTTTTGGTACTAGAAGAAAACCCAGAAGTCAAACTGGAGGTTTTTGGGGCTATTAACAAAAATACCTTTGTTTGTCTCGCTCTCACCAATCCAGAAAAATTATTCCGAAACGCCCGAGTTAAAAGAACGGGCAAAAAATTAGAAGTACCGGTAGGAAAAGAACTTTTAGGAAGGGTAATTGATATTTTTGGCAGACCTCAAGATGGCTTACCTCCTCTTGGGATTAAAGAAAAAAGAGAAATTTATCAATCGCCCCCTCCATATCAGGAAGTAGTTTTCAAAAAAGAGACCATTGAAACAGGAATAAAGGTAATTGATTTTTTTACCCCTTTAAGAAAAGGAGAAGAATTAGGATTATTTGGAGGAGCAGGTTTAGGAAAAACGGTTCTTCTCTGTGAATTAATGCACAACGTGGCCTTTTTTAAGAAAGAAATTTCAGTTTTTGCTGGTTTGGGAGAACGAATAAGAGAAGGCCATGAACTTTATGAAACTCTAAAGAAAACCAATGTTTTGCCGTGGACCTCTTTAGTTTTCGGACAAATGAATGAAAGCGCAGTAAGAAGATTTAAGGTAGGATTTGTAGCTGCTACCATTGCTGAATACTTCCGCGATTTTCACAAAAAAGATGTTCTTTTTTTTATTGATAATGTGTATAGATTCTTACAAGCAGGCAATGAGCTTTCAACCCTATTAGGAAATATCCCCTCTGAAGGAGGTTATCAACCTACCCTCAGTAGTGAAATTGGCCAGTTAGAGGAAAGATTAGTTTCCACAAAGGCAGGTTCTATTACCAGCATTCAGGCAATTTATGTTCCAGCAGATGATATCACTGACCCTGGCGTTCAAGCGGTTCTTCCTTATTTTGATTCAGTAGTTGTTCTTTCCCGAGATGTATACCAAGAAGGCAGGCATCCGGCAGTAGATATTTTAGCTTCTTCCTCTTCAGTAATTGACCCTGCAATTTTAGGCCAAGAACACTATGAAGTTTTAATTGAAGCAAAAAAAGTTCTGGAAAGACATAAATATTTACAAAGAATCGTCTCTATTATTGGAGAGGCCGAGCTTTCATTAGAAGATAGAATAATATATCGCCGAGCAAAAAAAATTCTAAATTTTATGACGCAGAATCTTTTTACAGTTGCTGACCAAACTGGAAGGCCAGGTCAGTATGTTAAAAAGGAGGATACGGTCAAAGGAGTGTGGAACATTTTGATAGGTAAATTAGACAAGGTTCCAGAAGAAGCGTTTTTATATATTGGCAGTTTAAAAGAATTAAAGTTATAATAAATACGTGGAAAAGAATCTGCTTGAAGTAAAAATATTTTGTTCTCCGGTCATTGAAGAAGCTCCTTTTGAAGGACAAGCAGAAGCAGTATCCTCTCAAAATAAATTAGGGAAATTTGATATACTCCCGGGACATGCTAATTTTATTACTCTTATTTTTAAAAATCTTGTTATTCATACTCCTGACAAAAAGAAAATTACTTATCAATTTGAAAGAGGGGTATTAGAGACAAGCGAAAATAAAGTAAAAGTTTTCTTAGGATTATGAAAGAACCAAAAATTCTTATAATTGAAGATGATTTGCCCACAATTAAACTTTTTGAGGAGGTCTTTAGAATGGCAGGGTTAAACATTGAGATTTTAGACACGGGCAAAAAAGCGATTGAAAGGATAATAGAAATTAAGGAAGGGAAAAAAGAAAAACCTGCTCTCATTTTATTAGATTTAATTTTGCCTGATATGAATGGTGTTTCTATTTTAAAAGAGGCAAAAAAATATCCTGAAACAAAAGATATCAAAATTTTCGCTCTTACTAACTATAGTAATCCTGAAATTAATCAAGAGTTGACTAAAGAGGGCATTGATAAAATATTAATTAAATCTCAATATTCTCTTAAAGAATTAATTAATATAATTAAAGAAAATTTAAAATAGATAGTTAGGTATGCGACAAAGAATTCATTTTTTAATTTTATCTATTCTTACTATTCTCTGGTCGTTTTCATTATATTTTTATTGTAATCCTGTTTTATTGAAAGTCGACTACTGGGTTAAAATATCTCTTTTACTTACTGCCTTTATTGTTCCTGAACTTTTTTATTTTATTATTGCTCTCTCTAATAGACCTGTTAAAGAATTTGGTTTTTGGCTAATTATATCTTTTTTGTTAAGCTTTTTTATAATTTTAATGTTTTTTATAAAAGGAGCGCCACTCCTCTCCCCTATAGGTACAATTATGTTTTTGTTGTTTTTTTTATATGGGGCCTGGGGTGGAATAATTTTATTTGAAAGATTTATTAAAAGAGACGATATTAAACATTTACAAGCTGTAGCCATATTAATCGGTTTTGGAATATTTTTAACTTTAATTGGTTTAATATATGTTTTCCTTCCTTTAATTACTGGAACCAACAAATATCTTTGGCTGGGGCCCTTAACTTCTCTTCTTCTAGTCGGTTTTGCCGCCTTGGTCCTTACAGATTTTTTAAAAACAAAACTTGTTTGGATAAGTTCTTTAATAATAGTAACAGGAATAGGCCTGTTGGTATTACTTTTTCTAACACCAGGCCTTAACTTAAAAATTCTTACTACTGCTATCTTTCTCTTATTTTGTACTGTGGGATGTTGTTTGATTAAAGCCACCTATAAAGAATTACAAACGAAAAAAGAAACGGAAAAATTAATCAGAGAATCAAAAGAATTAGCCAAAGCAAAGGATCAATTTATATTATCGCTTCAACATCATCTTAGAACTCCTCTTGTTCCTATTAAAGGATATTTAGAAGCCATTTTAGAAGGGGTCTATGGAAGGGAAGAAAACCCTGTGATTAGAAAAAAGCTTATCGAAACAAAAAAAATGGCCGATGCCTTGTATTCTTTAATAGAAAGTTTATTGGATATATATGAAATCAAAATGGAAAAGAAGGTCTTAAATTTGGAAAAATGCAAAATTGAAAGCTTAATTAAAGGAATTGTTGAAGAATTAAAACCAGAGGCAGAACGGAAGGGTCTTTATTTAAAATTTGAACCTGAAAAGAAATTACCAGAAATAAAACTGGATAGATTAAAAATGAGAGAAGCTATTTGGAATATAGTTGATAATGCCATTAAATATACTACTCGGGGAGGCGTAACTATCACCGCAAAAATTGAGGGGAGAAAATTAAAAATTGGTGTTTTTGATACTGGTATCGGAATGGAAAAAGAAGAAATAGAACGTTTTTCAAAAGGAATATTGTTCGAAAGAGGAGAAGAAGCAAAAAAAATGTATGGTCCTGGCCGTGGAATAGGTCTTAGCATTGCTGAAGAATTCGTCAGAGCTCATGGAGGAAGAATCCTGATAAAATCTGAAGGACGAGGTAAGGGGACAACTTTTTTTATTGAATTGCCAATTATCAATTAAGAATTAAGAATTTAGAATTTAGAGTTTAGAGTTTAGAGTTTAGAGTTTAGAGTTTAGAGTTTAGGAATTGGGGATTACTTTATTTCTGGAGTTCCGGAGGCATCTCTCCGACCGGAGGTTGTAGAGAGCTCATCCCTTCTGTAGCCGGTAATCCTTTTTCAAGGTTCTCTAAAATCTTCTTTACTTCTTCATTTTTAGGATTCAATTGAGCTACCTTTTCAAATTGCTTTTTGGCTTTTTCTTTTTCTCCTTTTTTATCGTAAACTAATCCTAACATATATAAAGCATTAGAATAGTCAGGGTTTAGCCCTATTACTTTTTCAAATTTTTCTTGAGCTTTTTCTATCTCTCCTTTTCTCCAATACAGCATTCCTAACTGAAAAGAAGCTCCAATATCTTGAGGCGCAATTTTTTCTAATTCTTCTAATTTAGTAATTGCCTCTTCTCTTTTTCCTTGCTGGTCATAAACTACAGCTAAAAGATAGTGAGCAGGCGCATAATCTGGTTTTAGCTCAATAGCTTTCTCTAAATTTTTTATCGCTAAAGATAATTTTTCTTCTGCTTCATCTCGCATTCCCTTTTTCCTGAAATTTTGGCTCATTAAAATGCACGCTCTTCCTATTTCTCCATAAGGAAAAGGAGAAGCAGGTTCAAGTTCTGTGGCTTTCTGATAGGAAGAAAGAGCTATTTCTCCTGCGTCTGGAACTCCAATTAGGTTTCTATAAAAAAATCCTCTCACATTCCAATTAGCAACATTAACCGGGCATTCATCAATTGCACGATTAAGAGATTCAATCCCCTTAGTAATATTTTGATGGATTTTTCGCGTACGGTTAGCATCCAATCCACTTTCTTGAGAAACGAGATTCGCCTTAGAAAGATAAAGTTGAGCTAAATCTCGCCAATAGACATCAGCAGAGGGATTAAGAAAAACCGCTTTTTGAAGATGTTCTATGGCCCCGTCAATTTGTCCTTGTCGAGATAATTTAATTCCTTTGTCATAGTTCATATGGGCAAAATATTTTTGACCCTGAAAAACAAGCAAGGCAACACCAACAAGCACTACTATTAAAAAGAAAACGGAAAAAATCATCCGCAGAGAAGGTAAGTCCAGAGTTATCTCTTTTTCTTTTGAGATATAAAACAACAATCCTCCAATTAAAAACCAAAGAGTGAACCATAAAATAAAATTAAAAGAAGAAAGGAAACTGACTGCAACTATACCTACAATTGAGGATAAAATCCCAATTTTTAATCCAAAAACATCCTCGCTTTTGAGTAATTTTTTAATTGAAAGATATATTATAAGGCAAAAAAGAAAAACTAAAATAATTCCTTCTAAAACGCCCTTGGTAATAAACCAATCTAAAATTTCTGAACTCCCAGCTGAAAATCTTGTTCCCCAAAAAATGGTTTGATTAAGAACAGGAGAACGATATTTGGAATAATCAAAGATAAATGTGCCCGGGCCAGTTCCTAAAAAAATGCTCTTAACCCCTTCATTAAATACATTCCTTAGAATTTCAAGCTCCAAGAGAAAACCTGGAGAGGCCTCTAAGGGTAAAGTCGGAAACAAAGATAGTCGCAAGGGAAAGAAAAAGAAGAAAATTGACAAAACTAAAATCACCATCAAAAGAGCCAACCAACCAAGTCGAGGTTTTTCTTTAGAATCAGCTAAAGTGAATATAGCAGTAATTAGACCTCCAAGAAACACAATAAGCCAGGCATTTTTAAAATCAATTAAAATAGCTTCTGATAATAAAACCAGAGAAAGAAACCAAAAAACTGGTTTTTTGCCCTTAAAAACCAAACCTAAAGAGAGAGACAAAAGAATGGCCAAAAAAAGGCCAGCGCTATAAACGCTTCCAATAGTATTAAAGGAAGAAACTCGGGAAAAATCAAATGGCAAGACAAAAATGCCATAAAGTTGTAAAATGAGATAAAAACCGGCTATTGCTCCTGAAACAAGGAATAAAATTGCTCCAAAAAAGAGCTCTTTTTCGTTTTGAAAAACATTAGAAAAAAGAAATGCTAAAACAAGAAAAAAAACAAAAGTAAGAAAATTGTCGTTAATGTTTAGTGGCCAACCCCAAAAAGAGGCTGTAGGCCACAAAGAAAAAACAGTAGAAAGAGAAAAAAGAATAAAAATTAAAAAGAAAATAATATACAGCAATCTCTCTCCTTTAAAAACTATTTTTCCCTGGGCTATTTGTTTAAGAAGCCAAGTTATTAAACTCAAAAAAACCAAAAATAAAAGTAAAGTTTGCTTTGAATAATCTAAAACATCAGAACAAAAGGGCAAAAAGAATAAAGGTACTAAAAAAATAAGGAAATACAAAGAACCTTTACTTACCCTATTAAGAATAGTAATTAATGAGTTGTTCATAATTTCTCCTTACCTTAATTAATACCTTAATTAAAATTAATTTGTGGGAATTATTTGTGAAAATTAAACGTGTTGTTACAGTATTTACTCCTTCGGAAAGCAATTTCCTGGCAACTATCTCCCGCCGAAAAAGGCCAACTCGCTTAGCCATCTATTTGGACTTCCGTTTGCTCCGTTTACCCAAATTATTATATATTATGCCTACTCCGGAAAACCACAAAACTCTCTCTTCGGCCCTAACTGCGCGTAACTCCGACAACCTTTCCTCGTTCTTATAAAACACCCTAATTCTTAATTATAAATAGCACTCCAATTTCTTATAATTTATTATACTACAAAATTATCTAATCAACAAGAAACGAGTCAAGAGAATGACTTTGATCTTTTGCTTTTATTATACTATAGACGCCGAAAGAAACAAACCCTCATCCTCATATTACCGCTCTAGGGTTCTTTCTTTGAACTGTATTTTTATAATTTAGAACTTTTAATGTGTTTTGATGCTCTGGAGCACGCCCAATCCAATAAAAATCATTAGCAAGCTGGAACCGCCATAGCTTACTAACGGAAGGGATATTCCTATTATGGGAAGAATTCCTAAATTCACGCCGATATTAATAAAAACCTGAGAAAAAATTAAAACAGCAAAACCAATGGAAAAAAAACGAGAAAAGTTATTTGAAGCATAAAGCCCTATTCTAAATATACGCCAAATAAAAAAGGAAAATAAAAGAAAAAGAATAAATACTCCAAGCAAACCGAATTCTTCAGCAATAGAGGCAAAGATAAAATCGGTCTGGGGCTCGGTCAAAAAACCGTATTGGGTCTGAGAGCCCTTGCCAAAACCTTGACCCAAAAGTCCGCCAGAGCCAATAGCAATTTTTGATTGATTAACACTCCAGGAAATTCCTTGAGGGTCAATTTGAGGGTTAATAAAGCTCATAATTCGCTGTTTTTGATAGTCCTTTAACACCCAAAACCAAGACATAACTAAAACCAAAAATCCACATAAGACCAAAATTAAAAAGTGGCGAAGCTTTATTCCAGAGATAAGTAGAATTCCTGCCCACAAGGCAAGAAGGATTAAAACTGAGCCAAGGTCTGGTTGAAAAAAAATTAAACAAGCTGGAAGAAAAACATAAATTCCAGAAATTAATATATGTTTTGTTTGATACATCTCAATGTGCCTAATTGAAAAATACCTTGCCAAAAGAATTATTAAAAGAATTTTTGTTGGCTCTATAGGATCAAAAGAAACACTGCCGAATTTATACCAACCCCTTGCTCCTCTGATTTCTGGAGCGAAAAAAAATAAGCCCAATAAGGCAAGTAAACAAAAAAAATAAAGAATCAAAATTAAATAGGGATCGTTTCTTAATATCCTATAATCAAAAAAGCTGATTATAAACATCAGCAAAAATCCAATGCCGAAAAAAATAATTTGTTTCCTAAAATTAGAAAAATCCTCCTTGCCAAGAGAAGAACTGTAAATTGAAACAAGTCCTACAGCAACCAATAAAACTGTAGTAACAATTAATAGCCAGTCCAGTTTTTTGAAATGAGAAAATAAATTCATAAATAGCAAGTGTTGTGCTTAACTTAGTTAAGCACACATTTCTTGTGCTTAACTTTCTTGTGCTTAACTTGTGCTTAACTTAGTTAAGCACACACAACTTAGTTAAGCACACACATCCCCCTCCTTAATCCTCCCCCTCCCGAAGGGAGGGGGAGGATATAGGTGGGGGTAGGAAACCTTTTTCATATTAGCTGTCAACTTTTATTTTGCATTCAACCATTTTTATCTAAAATTTATCTAATCATTTTAAGAAACTCTTTCTCCTTTATTATTTTAATTCCAAGCTCTTTTGCTTTTTTATATTTTGATCCCGGTTCCTTGCCAACCACTACATAATCAGTTTTTTTAGAAACTGACTCAGAGATATTACCTCCTAAATTCCTAATTTTTTCTTTTGCTCTATCGCGGGTCATTGATTCCAAAGCACCGGTGAAAACAAAGGTTAATCCTCTTAGCTTTTGACTTTTGGCTTTTGGCTTTTGGCTTGTTATTTGTACTCCTACTTTTTTTAACTTTTCTAAAAATTCAAGATTGCTTTTTTTGTGAAACCAATTGTAAATTGATTGGGCTGATATAGGACCTATATCAGTAATTTTTTCCAACTCTTCTAAAGAAGCATTTTTTATTTTTTCCAAACTGCCAAAATAATTTACTAAATCCCGAGCGGTTTCCTCGCCTACTTGCCTAATTCCTAAAGCATAGATAAAACACGGTAGTGTGATTTTTTTTCGCGCCTGGATTGCCTTAACTAGATTTTCAGCTGATTTTTCAGCAAAACCCTCCAAAGAAATCAAATCGCCTTTTTTTAATTTAAAAAGGTCTGCTGGATCAGAAATTAATCCTTTGTCTAACAGTTGGTCAATAATTTTAGGACCTAAGCCCTCAATATCAAATGCCTGTTTTGAAACAAAGTGATAAAGCTCTCTCTTTTTTCTGGCAAAGCAATAAGGATTGGGACACCTCCAAACAACTTCATCTTTTGGCTTAACCAAAGGGGATCCGCAAAAAGGACAATTCCTGGGCATCTTGAATTCTTTTTCTTTGCCAGTTCTTAACTCTGGCAGTGCCTTAATAATATCTGGGATAACATCACCAGCTCTTCCCACAATTACTGTATCGCCGATTTTTACTCCCAATCGTTTGATTTCATCTTCATTATGTAAGGTAGCTCGGGAAATTGTTACTCCGCCGATTTTTACTGGTTTTAAAAGGGCAACCGGTGTTACCGCACCTGTTCTGCCAATTTGAACCTTGATATCTTCAATAATGGTTGTGGCCTGTTTTAAAGGAAATTTATAGGCAATAGCAGCTCTTGGTGCTTTCCCCACTACTCCTAATTTTTCAAAAATTTTATTGTTGTTTATTTGAACCACAATACCATCTATTTCATAAGGAAGCGTCTGGCGGTGTTTCTGCCAATATCTGTAATATTGAAAAACCTCTTGCAAGTCCTTGCAGAATTTATTATGTGGATTGGTTTTAAAGCCCAGTGTTTTTAAAATTCTATGTTTTTGTTCATGGGTTTTTTGGCCAAGGTCAGTAATCAAATCATAGGCATAAAAATCAAGGTGTCTCTGGGCAGTAATTTTAGGGTCAAGTTGTCTGATGCTTCCAGCAGCTACATTTCTGGGATTGGCATACACAGGGAGTCCGGCTTTTTTTTGCTCTTTATTTAATCGCTCAAACTCCTTTTTGGTGATAAATACCTCTCCCCTTACCACAAGCAAATGGGGCAAGGTCGGACCCTGCCCCATTTCTCCGATCCTTAAAGGAATAGCTTCAATTGTTTTTAAATTCTGAGTAACATCTTCGCCAACAAGCCCATCTCCTCTGGTAGCACCGACCTTAAAGATACCTCCTTCATAAACAAGCTCAATAGCCAATCCATCAAGCTTTAATTCACAATAAAAGTCAATTTTTTTAATTTCCCCATGGTTTAATAATTTAGAAATCCTCTCTAACCAATCTCTTATGTCTTGTTGCGAAAAAGCATCATTAAAAGAAAGCATCGGCCGGCTATGCCTTACCTTCTTAAACTCTTTTAAAGGCTTGCCTCCTATTCTTTGAGTAGGCGAGTCCGGAGTAATAAATTCAGGATATTTTTGCTCTAAATCAAAAAGCTCTTTTTTCAAAGAGTCAAGGGCTGCATCAGAAATCTCCTGTCTATCAAGAACATGATATAGATATCTATGATAGTTAATGAGTTTTTTTAACTTCTCTATTCTCTGACGGGCTTGTTGCTTGGTCATATTTTTAAAAAATCAAATCTCAAAGCTCAAAATTCCATCCTTCCTTGGAGCACTATGTCTTTAACTAAGTTGTTTTGTGCTTAACTAAGTTAAGCACAATTAGTATGTTATCTCAATTGCTCTTTGTGTCTTATTGTAAATGCCAACGGACTTGATGCAATAATTGTCTGCATTACATTTCGGGTCAGCGCTATCTAAAATCTCAAGATAATATTCTGCGTCGCCTAAACTACAAGGACTTGTTTTAGTACAGGCAGAACTCGGGTTTTCTCTTACTGTTAAAACCTGTTCAATTCCAGTATCAGCGGCATAAAAAGCAATTACTGAATCTCCTAATCCTTTGATTACTTTGAGCTGACCAATTAAAATTGCAGTAAGACCTAAAATCATAGCTAAAATAATGCTCATAAAAACAATGGCTAAATAAAGAGAAATACCTTGTTGTGAATTATAATAAATCATTGTTCATTTATTGATAATTGATTATTGCTGAATATCAAGGTCTCTCTGAGAAATAGTGGTTTGAATTTTCAGTTTCGGCGGATTGTCCACCCTTGTGACTTCTATATCTAAAAGAATAGTCACCTTTGGTTGAAGATTATCTATCGGCGGCTGTCTTTCGCCAGAGAGTTGAAACTTCAAGAAATTTACTTTCAAATCAGTTGAAGTCAAAGCTATAGGTTGCCCAAAATTAGCCGAACTGCTGTCTGAAGATCTTTTTTCTTTTATTACCCCGTCTTCAAGAAAAAACTCGTAGCAAATTTCCTTGTTCTGGCTATAATCAAATTTGATAAATCTTATAGAAGAATCTCCGCTGGAGTTTTCATAATTACTGCCTGCTGTAATACAGGAACCAGTTAAATCTTTTCTTGCCATTCTTAAAGCTCTGCTTATGTATTCAAAAACATAGCTGGTCTGATCTAAAAGCTGTCGCGACATTATGGTTCTTCTCTGGTTTTTTACTGAGGCGATAAATACCCCGGAAATAGTGAAAATAACAAGTGTAAAAATTGAAATACTTACTAAAATCTCTATTAAAGTAAAGCTCTTGTTTTTATTTATTCTTTTTTTATCTCTTTTTAATCCTTGATTCATAATTCTTAATTCATTTTAAATTATTTCCAATTATAAAGATGCTCCTGGACAACAACGCTGGTATCAGGATGGTCAACCATAACAGAAACCTTGAGCTCATCAACCGCTATTTTTGTGATGGTAATTTTTCTTTTAAATTTAGTTGTGCCTGCAGAAGGGTTATAACTGTAAAAACCATTGGCATCTAAATTAAGAAATTTGTCTTCAAAGTCACTTAAACCTGGGTCATCATAATCAATTATGTAATCCTTAGATTCTCCTATTGCCAGTCCGTCAGCTAAGCCACTATCCCAATTCTCGCCTTCAATCCAATTTCCGTCTCTGATATTTCTAACAAGCTCAATCCCTTCTTGAGCAAGATAAATAGCAGTCAAACGAGAAGAAATTGAAGAAGTTTGAGAAATCATCCTTGAAAATACTCCATAGGTACCTAGTAAACCAACAATAACCACAAAAACAGCTATAATTATCTCAAGCAAACTAAACCCCCACACCATATCAAGCACTGGTCGCCTTTGGCGACAATTAAGCAAGGCTTTGTGCTTGACTGGTGTGGGGGTAAACCCATAATTTTGACTTTTGACTTTTGATTTTTGATTTTTGATTTTCATTTTATTCTACTTCTATGAGTCCTGAATTATTTATTTTAATAGTTCTTTTCTCTGAAGGGTTGTCTTTGCGGGCAAGGACAATTTGGGCTTCTATTCCTGAGGACTGACTATTAATCCAAACGCAGGGATCAGGAGGAACAAATAGAATACTAAAATTATCAGCAGGAAATAGATTGTTTATTTCTATTCCGCGTTCTAATTTAATTTCTTCCAGGTCTTTATCATTGTTGTCTCGGTGGTGATTATTGTTGCAGTTAGCAAATAGTTTATAGTAATAATTGCCCTCAGCGTCTTTCCAAGAGATATTAAAATGAATGCCATAGCCATTGGCTTTTACACCATTACAATTTTCTTCTTTCATTGACATTGCCATTTCTTGAGCTCTTCTTAAATCTTGGGCTAATTTATTAGCTGACCTGTCAAGGACAAACTGTGCCTCTCCGCTTTTGTAACTAGGAAAAATCAAGGCGGTAAGAAGAATAATAATCCCTACTGATACCAAAATCTCAATTAGGGTAAATCCTTTGCTTTTTTTTTGGTTGTAGGAAATTTTACTATAGAAAATTTCTAATTTTTTTTTCATTTCTCTTAACATAATTAACTGTATATGCGCTGTCTTGCCATTTCAGTAAGGGAATCCAATGAAAGTTTTCTACCCCACCACCCCCACCACTTTTCTGCGAAAAGTGATGGGGGTGGTGGGGGATCAGAAAGGAACAGAACATAAACCTAAATACCAATTAATTATTCTCTCTCCCCAAAACAAAGCAATAAATGTTCCTATCACTAAAAATGGCCCAAAGGGAAGCTCTGATTTTAATGCTTTCTTCTTTACAGCAATAAGTCCTATTCCTATTATAGCACCAATAAAAAAAGCAAAAAAGAGGGCAACTAAAATATTGGGAAAACCTAAAAACAATCCCATAAGAAAAGCTAATTTAACATCGCCCATGCCCATCCACTTGCCCTGGGAAATCACAACTATTGTGAGAAAAAAAAGACAAGCAATAATTCCAGCTAAAAGCGAGCTTGTCCAAGTTTCAAAATCTAATGTCCGAAAACTAAAATCCGAAAGAAATCCAAAATTCAAAACTCTGAACGATTGATAAAGAAAAGTAATTGCGATAGCAGGATAGATGACTTTGTCAGGAATTATGTAGTGTTTTAGGTCATAGAGAAAAATGACAATCATAAAACATGAAACACATAACATAAAACATAAATTTATAAGATTTTGAAAATTGACAATTGAAAATTCATTGAAAACTGGAAATTGAAAATTGAAAATTAGCAGAAATAGTAATCCTTTTGACAGATCTACCAAGGGATATTGTAAAGAAATTTTTTTATGACAATAGCGACATTTACCTTTGAGAATTATAAAACTCAAAACAGGAATCAAGTCCTGCCAGCTTAGCTTATTTCTACAATAAGGGCAATATGACCTTTTTGTCATTCTTTGCCCAGTTTCTAAGCGATAAACCAAGCAATTCAAGAAACTACCCGCAATCAATCCAAAAACAAAAATAATAAGATAATAAAACACCATAAATTATGGGATAAAACGGACCTTGTCCTCTTTGTCCTCTAAATTTATTTTTTGTGGCTTAAATGGCTTGTCGCCTTTTCAAAATTCTTACTGACTTAGCATTATTAAACTCATAAACAGAAAA
>Ga0164318_10004039_pt1 | contig 14005 bp, 11 predicted proteins | sample GuaBasSedimGuay9_FD_113734 | JGI IMG/M metagenome (GOLD analysis project Ga0164318, IMG submission 113734) | Subseafloor sediment microbial communities from Guaymas Basin, Gulf of California, Mexico - Guay9, Core 4571-4, 0-3 cm | ecosystem: Environmental > Aquatic > Marine > Hydrothermal vents...
TCTACTGCAGGCTCGGAAGAGCGAAGCCCAAACGGTGCCACGGCGCAATCCACCACATCCACTCCAGCCTCTATCGCCTTGATGTAGGTCATCGAAGCCATCCCGCTCGTGTAGTGGCTGTGCAAATGAATGGGTATCTTCACAGCCTCTTTCAATGCCTTGACGAGAGTATATGCATCGTAAGGATTCATGAGACCGGCCATATCTTTTATACAGAGCGAGTCTGCACCCATTTCCTCGAAGATCCTTGCTTTCTTCACATAATAATCGAGGGTGAATATCTCTCCTCCGAGACGACTCTCGGTTAGTGAATACGAAATCGTTGCCTGTATGTGTTTGCCACTCTTCTTGATCGCCTTGAACGAGGTCTCGAAGTTCCTTTCGTCGTTCAACGCATCGAAAACTCTGAATATGTCGACACCGGCATCTGCAGCTTCCGCGATAAAAGCCTCGACGACATCATCAGCGTAGTTTCTGTAGCCGACGAGGTTCTGGCCGCGGAGTAGCATTTGAAGAGGAGTCTTTTTTATCCTCTTCTTGAGCTCAATCAATCTTTCCCAGGGATCCTCGTTGAGGAATCTCGTGGCCACATCGAACGTCGCTCCGCCCCACACCTCCATCGAATGAAATCCTATCTCATCCATCTTCTCGGCGATGGGTAACATGTCCTCTGTTCTGAAACGCGTTGCTATGGTGGACTGATGCCCGTCCCTGAAAGTCGTATCGGTTATCCTCAACGGCTTCAATTCAGAAAAATGCTTCCTGTCTTTTTCCTGCTGTTTCATTTTCCCCTACAGACCTGTTTAAAATATCGAAAATCTTCTGAGACGGATCTTGCCTGGATTGGCGCGAACCACAAGGGAGCGCTTCGACATCGTTTCCCGCCTCGCCGCCATCTTCCACGGATTGAGCCTCTGGCCGAATCTTCTCCGGGAAACATCCTGCTCGGATTCCATGTATGCGTTGATTGCGGCGACTATCGCCGAGAAAACCTTCTTGTCCACTCGAAGCACCTCCCTGCCGACTTGCCGAACATACTAAGATAAGTCAAGATTTTTCAAGGTGTCAACAATAATTACCTAAACATTTCATTCAATAGAGCCGAAAGATTTGGAAAATGGGACTTAAGTCACAAGCTGGAGGGAATGCAGAGATGATGAAAAGCAGAATATTAATCGTTCCTATAGGGTCGGGGATGGCGATGTCGGCACTGAAAGACCTTTCCAAGGCCGATGATCTCGAGATAATCGTAGCGGATTCCGATCCTGTGACACCGGGAATGAATATGGGGTTCCCATCATTCGTCGTGCCGTCCATAGAAGACGAGGAATTCTTTCCCGTTCTCGAAGAAATCATCGTAAGAGAAAAAATAGACCTTGTCATTCCCTGCCTCGACACGTTTCTCATCCCTTTCGCTCGACGGAGAGCAGACATTGAGAGACTTGGAGCCAAGGTCATGACATCTCCTACCGAAGCTCTTGAGCTGTCGAGGGACAAATGGGAAATGTACACGAGACTTGAGGGGAAAGTCCCTCAACCGAAATCTTCCATAGACCCTTCGATAATAGATGAGCTCCGCTACCCGATCTTCATCAAACCTCGAGACGGCTCCGGCTCCATCAATGCGTTCAAGGTGGAGAACAGAGAAGAAGCCGAATTCTACCTGTCGAGAATATCCAATCCGATCATACAGGAATACCTACCGGGCAGAGAGTACACCGTCGATTGTATAGCGGATATGAATGGACGCCTGCTCTCCGCCTCACCCCGTTTGAGGATAAGAACCAAATCGGGCATCTGTACTATCAGCAAAACGGTGAGCAACGCGCTTCTCGAAGAGGCCGCAGGAAAAATCACGGAAGAGATCCCTGTAAATGGACCTTTCTTCTTCCAGGCTAAGGAGGATGAATCGGGGCTGCCCAAACTGACCGAGATCAATATACGGCTGGCCGGAACGATGGCACTCACCACACGTGCCGGGGTCAACATTCCACTTACAGCAGTGAGAATCTTTCTCGGTCAAAAAACTCCTCCAATCGGGCGTACTAAAAAAGGGCTCTATCTCGCACGCTATTGGGAGGAGATATATTTCAGCGAAACACAGCTCGAATCCATAAGCTCGACGGCTTTGGAAAACGCCCACGCATAAAATTGAAAAAACCGCGCAGGAGGCTCAATATACATGGAGACATCAAATGGCAAGGGCGGAACGATTGACTGGATCATTTTCGATCTCGACGATACCCTTTACCCCGAGAGAGATTACGTGCTCAGCGGATTCAGATCGGTATCGAAATATCTCGAAAAGGCAGGATATCTGGACGGTGTTTCGACATTCGACTTTCTATCGAAAAGATTCGAAGAGGGCGTCAGAGGGAAAACCTTCGACCTGCTCATAGAACACTTCGGTCTGCGAGGCATCGAACCGGTCGAACTCGTATCCCTGTACAGAACGCATTATCCAAAAATAAATCTCTATCCGGGAATGAAGGAGATCATCGAAGGTCTAAGGGAAAATTTCAGGCTGGGTATCATAACGGACGGCTATTCGCTTTCCCAGACTCTCAAGATCGAGAGCCTCGAGATAAGGAACATCTTCGACAGAATCATGCTGACCGACCTCTTCGGCAGGGAACACTGGAAACCGGATTCTTTTGTCTTTGAGTTATTCAAAGAGGATGAAAGGATCGATGTCAATGGAGCGATCTATATCGGCGATAACCCGCTCAAGGACTTCAAACCCGCGAGGGACGTCGGATTCAAAACTGTGAGGATCGTTTACGAGGACGGAATCTACAGAGACGCACCCACCCCCATCGGGTTTGAACCGGACACCACAATTTACTCAGTGAGCGAACTCAAAGAGCTTGTCGAAGACATATCGGTACTGACGGATGAGGTGCATTGAAAGATGAAAGAAACTATAGGTAACTTGATTAGTAATACCGCCGTAGTCGATGCTCCAGGAGCGAACACAGGAAAAAAATCAATATTTAAGGATGAAATCCCGACAGCCAGGCTCGACAGACCGCTCAGGGTGCTTCAGGTTGCCTCTATAGACCTCGCAATAAAAAACCTGCTTCTTCCACTTATGAAATCACTCGCAGAGGCGGGATTCGAAGTTGAGGGCGCTGCTGCCGACACAGGCGAAGGGGTAGCGGAAGAAATCGAGCGGTCGGGGTTCAGATTCCACCGGATAAACGTCAAAAGAAGCGTTAAGCCGATTGACCTGATCGAATCATTCAAGAGCATTCGCAACCTTCTCCGCAGAGAGCGATTCGATATCGTTCATTTTCACACTCCCATCGCCGCCTTCATAGGACGAATCGCAGCGAAATCCGTGAACGTGCCGTTCGTTCTGTACACTGCTCATGGATTCTATCACCATGAGGGTATGAAGCCGGTGACAAAGTTCTTCTTCGAATCACTCGAACGCTTCGCATGCAGATTCTTTACCGACTACCTCTTCTGCCAGAGCATCGAAGACTCTCTTTCTGCCTTGAACAAACACTACCTCGACTCGGAAAAGATCCTTCACATTGGAAATGGTGTAGATACAAGCCTTTTCAAACCCGACGTAGAGACTGGTTCGATCGTGAGGCGCGAACTTCGCATACCGCCCGATGCTGTCGTCGTCACCTTCATCGGAAGAATGGTCAAAGAGAAAGGAGTGCTCGACCTCATCTCGGCATTCAAACTCGTGCTGAAAAGCGCGCCGGATACATACCTTGTAATGGCGGGAGATACCGGCAGAACGATGGATCGCGACCAAGATACAATGCACCGTCTTAAGGAAGAGTCTTCGAATGGAGAGCTCCGCAAGAAGATCATATTCACCGGGTTTTATGAGCATCCACACCGCCTGCTTACCGCAACGGACATATTCGTACTACCCTCCTATCGAGAGGGCGTACCCAGAACGGTATGTGAGGCGATGTCTTCCGGCGTGCCTGTGATTGCAACTAACATTAGAGGACCTAGAGAGGAGATAGATGATGGTGTAACCGGATATCTCATATCGACCCACTCGCCCGAAGAACTCGCAGAAAAGATCGCATTTCTCGCAACGAACAAAGGAAAGAGGACAGTGATGGGAATGAACGCAAGGGAAAAGGCAGAAAGATACTTCGATGAAAGGTTCGTCTTGGCGAGACAAATCGAAGTGTACAAAAGATTCAGCCGGGTGCTTTCAACGAAGAGCACCGTTATTGGATAGACACTTCACCTGGAAAAAACGGACCTAAACGCTCCGCCTCATCCATCTATTCGGCCATTTCAAAAGAATCAACGGACAAAGGATGGTGGGAAGGGACGGAATTGAACCGCCGACACACGGATTTTCAGTCCGTTGCTCTACCTACTGAGCTACCTTCCCACAAGAGGATATCTAAAACAATAATAACCGATTGTCAATAATTTCTTATTCTTTCGAAGTGATTTCGGACCTTTCGAGGTCTATCATATTCCGGCCGCTCACGTATTCCCGAAGAACAGGCCTCGTTATTCGAGCAAGTTTTCCTGCGATCCTTTGTATTCTCGTTATATCTTTCTCTATCCTTTTCAGCTTCTCTACGACGGCACCGTCGAGCCCTTTCTCCATCAAAACAAGCTGAGTGTTTCCGAGAATCGAACAGAGAGGATTGTTTATCTCGTGATTGAAGCTGACCGCAGTTTCGTTTATCGCAGATGCCCTTTCAGCCTCGATCATCCCTTCGTAGAGGTGCTTGAATTCACCCAGAGCATCAGTGAGAACAAGGACGCCTTCAAACAAGCCCCATTTGTTCAATATCGGAGAAAGGACCATTCTGACCCTGCTCGTGCCTCCGCCCTTAAGGAGAACGGCGGAAAAAATGTCGATGAAAAAACAGTTCTTCTCTTTCCTCAATCGGTGTGAAAACTCTCTGATCACGGAGATACCGATGAGACTATTCAACCTTTTACCTGCTACCTCATCCGCCTTGAACCCGGTGATCCTTTCCGCCTCTCTGTTGAAAACGATAACCCTGAAGTTCTTGTCTGTTGAAAAGATTCCGAAAGGAGTGTTCTCCAGCAGATCTTCGAGATAAAAAGAGTCCCTGCTTATTTCCATCGTGAACCGATGCAAACCTGTATCAACCTTTCAAGTGTAGCCTATAATTTCACCTGGACGGTTCAAGTCCCGGCAGGTTCGGTTTCCTCGAGATGATGCATTATTCTGTCGACCAGATCATTCATATCGAAAGGCTTGTACATGAACTCGTCCGCTTTGGACCACGTCGAAAGAAAATCTTCACGCTCTGGATTGTCGACCTTTCTTGCGGTGAGAACGATGATCTTGAACGGCTCGATATTGCCTTCGCTCATCTCTCCCTTGAGAATCCTCGAAACCTCGTATCCATTTTTGCCGGGTAGCATGATGTCGAGGATCATCAGATCGTATCTTTCCTTCCTCGCTTTCCTCAGTGCATGAAGTCCGTCATAAGCAACATCCACCGAGAATCCTTTCAGCTCGAGACCATACTTTATCGTTTCGACTATATCTTCATCATCCTCTACAAGAATGATCCTGTAACCATTCATCCTGCAGACTCCTTTCGATTACATCATTCTTTCCAACTCACTCAACTTGCCTATCGAAGTCGAAATAAGTTTCGAGAACTCCAACCCATCTATCGGGCAAACAGCCCAGCCGACTTTAACGAAATCTCGAGACGTGCCGTCGAGCAGGCGCATGTTCCCCATCGAACCGTCGAAAATCACAAGAGGTGATGCGATGAACTCGTTCTCCGTCGATACGGCTATTGCGAACGAATCTCCCAGCGGCCAGAAGAAAAATCCTCCGTCGAGAAATTCCTCATACGACGGATTGACGGCTGGAACATATTCCCAGCTGCTTGCTATCTCGAGCCAGCACCTCTTCACACCTTTCGTGAATGCATAGAGAACGAAAGCGGAACCCGAATCGGCCTTCTCGTTGACAATCCTCCTGATGAACATCATATTTCTTATGATCTCGCGTGTATCGTAATCAGCGGGAATACTGAGCCTCACTATCGTTCCTTCGTCTTCGGCTCTCTCCACCTTCAAACTCCCCGCATGCTTGCGAATCAACTTCTTCGCTATATACAAACCGAGGCCGTGGCTCGAACGAACAACAGGCCTCTCGTCTGGTCTCTCTCTATTCACCTTTCTCGAGATACTGTCGTCTATACCTGCGCCGGAATCTCTTATGGAAATCTCTATGAAATTGAGATCATCATACATACCTTCAGGAATATACGACATCACATCGACAAGGTTCTTTTCGCTTCTACGAGAACAAATCTCAATCCTGCCTCCTGCTGGAACATGTTTTATGCTGTTGGAAACAATATTCTGAACGATCTGTTCCATCTTGTCCCGATCAAGAAACACATAGCGAGCACCCTCGTCGACATGAATCTCAAGAGCTATCTCCTTGATCTTCAAAGAGCCTTCGAAGATTGCAACCGCATCTTGTAGAAATTCGTCGAGATCAACCCTCTCCAGATCCACCTCTTCGGCATCCTCGTTCGAATATGAAAATTCTATCAATCCATTGACGAGCCTTCCCAGCCTGTCGACGGTCCTCGTGGCTGTCTTGAAAAACCTTTCAAGATACTCCATGTCTTTCCGGGTTCCGTCCTCTTCACTGAATACTGCAGATCCAATAACCGAAAGTGAATTCTTCAGTGCCGTCAGAGGAGTTCGTATTTCATGAGCTATGCTGGCAGTCAGTTCACGACTTTCTTCCTCTCTGACTTCTGCGTCCGTTATGTCCTCGATTATGACGAGAGATCCGACAGGATGAGAGAGCCCGGCCATGGTCACAACCGTCACCGAAAGGTACCTCTCCGGCACACACATACCCTTCAACTTCCTACCCACGATGTTCCTTCTTAGAAACTTGAATTCGTTCCAGACGGTGTGCAGATTGAAGGTGGAAAGCCGAGACACTTCTTCAATGTCTTCCAGCTGTTCTCCCTTCAACCCAAGAACCTTTTCGAAGGTCTCATTTGAAACGATGATCCTTCCGCCTTGTGACACCAGGGCTGCACCGAAAGGAATGGATCGAATGATATTCGATACCAGATCCTCCTCGCTTGCGCCGAGGTACATTCGCACTCCTTCAACACCTTCTTCAGCGAGCGCCGTATATCTCTTTATGACTGACTTTGTGAAGGCCTCCCTCCTCACGCTGCCGAGGAAGAGAACCCCGTGTATCTTGGAATCGAACATGACAGGCGTGAGAAAATAGCTGTTTATCCTCGTATCACCGAACAGGTAATCTGGATTTCTCTCGACCTTCGCGTAGAAGACCTTCTCTATCAATTTGGTGTTTTTTCGGCTGTCGTTGCTGAACATAATGAATGCCCTGGTTATCTTGCTTCTTACCTCGTCGATTCTTTCTTCGAGCTCTCTGCCGTCAAGCAAGATATAGAGACGATCGTCGGAGCCTTGGGCATAGAAGGCGCAAAATTCGGCACCGCTCTCCTCCATCACGGATAGCAACACCTCACGAATCTCTCTTTCTTTTCCAACCGACCTAAGAATTCTCGTCTTTAGAGTTTCGCCGCTGATCTCGGTCATCGATACGACTCCTGCCGCTATTTCCTGGAATCCTCTTGAAAAAACTCCTCTCAACCGAGACCCAAACGCAACTATTGTGCCATATCATTTATGAACAACAACATGAAGGTTATTTGATATATCACATTAGATAATAAATGCATCTAATTGCAATATTGATTGTTACAGCGCTACATACTTCCGTGATAGATCTTGAGGCTATCGGAATGAAGGGTGACTGGATTCGAACTGTTGTCAGTTTGAAAGATTTCTTTGCACTTTGTAGTGTATTCGTTGCCTTCGGAGAAAAGCCTTTCGGCTTGCCGCAGATATCCTCAGATCGTCTGAGGGGTGGTCACAATCGGCCAATGCACATATGATCAGGGTATTAAAAGAGGTCGATGGGTAATCTCAGAGCATGTCAGAGATAGGAATTGTTCGAAGAGTCGAATCTATTCGAGTCGATGCTCAATCGGCATAACCCCCGGGGAAATCTCTCCTCCACCTGTAGGCATCTTCGATTATCGAAGCGAGCTCTGGAAATCGTCTCATCCATCCGAGCACATCTTCCGCCTTTTTCGATGAAGCGACTAAAACAGCCGGGTCGCCCGGCCGTCTCTTCCCGATTCGGTAAGGCACTTTGAGACCGGTCACTTCTTCGGTCGCCTCTATAACCTGAAGAACTGAAAAGCCCTTTCCGTTTCCTAGGTTGAATATGCCTACGAAATCCTCGATGGCTAACCTTTCAACGGCAGCGACATGTGCGGTTGCGAGATCCTTCACGTGGATATAATCCCTAACGCAGGTTCCGTCCTCGGTTGGATAATCGTCGCCATAGACTACGAGTTCGTCTCTTCGCCCCATTGCTGCGTCGAGAACGATCGGTATGAGATGACTTTCCGGCCTGTGGTCCTCCCCGTGTTTGCTGGTTGCACCGGCCGCGTTGAAATATCTCAGAGAAACGTAGCTCAATCCCCAGGCATTTGAGCAATCCTCGAGGAGTCTCTCAACGGCGAGCTTGGTCTTTCCATAAGGATTCACAGGATTAAGCGGCGACTCCTCCGTTATGGGAATCACATCGGGTTCTCCATAGACGGCTGCAGTAGAAGAAAAGAGCAAGCGCTTCGTGCCGGTAGCCTTCATCGCCTTGATCAGTGATGCCGTTCCTCCGATGTTGTTTTCGTAATATTTCACGGGCTCCTCGTACGACTCGGCAACAAGCGAAAATGCTGCAAAATGGCAAACTGCATCGAACCCATCTCCAAGTACAGTTTCGATGAAGCTCCCCTCTCTTATATCGCCTTCATAGAAGGTTACTTGATCTGTGACCGCCTTCCTGTGCCCTGTTGAAAGATTGTCAACCACAGCAACATCGTGCCCGCGCTCGAGCAAGAACTCGGTCACCACACTTCCAATATAACCGGCTCCACCCGTTACAAGAATCCTCATTTTTTCAACCCTCCATACCTTTCGATATAACCTTTCAGATAGCGTCCGGTAATCGATCTCTTCCTTGCGATTATCCTTTCACAGGGACCAAACGCCACCACCTTTCCTCCCCGCTCTCCGCCTCCGGGTCCCAGGTCGATGATGTGGTCAGCCGACCGTATCACCTCCATGTTATGTTCAATTACTACCACGGTATGACCAGAATCTACAAGCTCATCTATCACCTTCAGCAACCTTTCCACATCATGCATGTGGAGCCCCGTCGTAGGTTCATCCATTATGTAGAGATTGCGCTCGTCCGACGATTCGACGAGCTCACGGGCGATCTTCATCCTCTGAGCCTCTCCACCGGAAAGAGTGTTTGAAGGTTGACCGAGCTTTAGATATCCAAGACCGACCTTGGAGAGAACCCATAGCTTTTCGCCGAGTTGAGGAACATCAGCGAAAAACATCATTGCCTCATCGACCGTCATATCGAGAACATCGCTTATGTTCTTGCCTTTGTATTCGATTTCGAGAGTCTCCTTGTTGTATCTCTTTCCACCACACTCCTCACACGGAACAAACACATCGGCCATGAAATGCATCTCAACCCTCCTATACCCCATCCCCTGACATCTCGAGCACCTCCCCTGCGGCTTGTTGAAACTGAACCTGCCCGGTTTGTACCCCCGCACCTTCGCCTTGTGCTGAGCAGCGAAAACCTCTCTTATGTATGAGAAGCCCTTTATATAGGTAATCGGATTCGACCGCGGAGTCGATCCGATCGGACTCTGATCAACGAGGAGCACCCTGTCCACGGTGCCATGTACCTCGAGTGAATCGAGCCCGATTCTTCCAGTCCCTCTACCCCTTCTCAACATCGCTCTGTACAAGACATCCACTACGAGCGAGCTCTTGCCCGAACCCGAGACACCAGTTACACATGTAAGCAAGCCAAGAGGAAAATCAACATCGATACCCTTGAGATTGTGCTCGGTCACACCCTTCAAAACGATCTCTCCCGCGGGAGCCCTTTTCTTCTTTCTGCGCTTCTCGGCGATCTTTCCTCCGAACAGCCACTGGAGAGTCTTCGATTCGGTCCGTTTGGCCTTTCTGGCCTCTGCGATCGAACCGCTGAAAAGAACCCTCCCACCTTCGTTTCCCGCCCCGGGTCCAAGGTCGACCATGAAATCCGCCGAAAGAATGATATCGGGATCGTGCTCTACGATTATCACCGTGTTGCCCCTGTCCTTCAACTTTTCGAGCGCTCCTACGAGTCTCTCGTTGTCGGCCATGTGCAGGCCTATCGATGGCTCGTCAAGAATATAGAGCGCATCGACAAGATTCGCCCCTAATGAATTGGCGAGATTTATTCTCTGAGCTTCCCCCCCTGAGAGCGTCTTGGTCAAACGATCGAGTGTCAGATAATCGAGGCCGACGTCGATGAGAAAGCCCAATCTGGATCTCAGCTCTGAGATTATATCCCTTGCAACGGCAGCATCTCTCTCGTCGAAATCTATCCCCTCCACTGCCTCGAGTGCCTCTGCCGGCACCATCCTCACGAAATCTCTGATCGTATACCCTCCGACCTTTACATAGTAGGCTTCCCTTCTCAAACGCCCGCCCTTGCATGTCCTGCAGGTAGTGAAGTCCATATACTTTCTCGTAAAAAACCTGTGGCCTCTCTTGTAACTCTTCTCGCGCATCCTTTCTAGAAAGGGTATGACACCTATATACTCGCCGTCTCCCTCGAGTATCCTCTCCCTTTGCCTGCCATCGAGCTTTCCATACGGTACATCTACCGGTATCCCTACTCTCCTGCAGTAGCTGAGCATTTCATCGTAAAAGTACTCGAAACGTTCTCTCGACCACGGATCGATTGCCTTCTCCTCTAAACTTTTTCTCCTGTCCGGTACGATTAGAGCTTCGGAAAACTCCATCCTGTTACCGAATCCCTTACAGTCGGGACAAGCACCGAACGGGTTGTTGAATGAAAAAAGAAGAGGAGTGGGCTCTATGAATCTTCTCCCGCATCCAGGACACACCGGCGATTCGTTGTAACGGACGGACCTTCCGTTCGACGGGAAAAACACCAAGACCTCACCGTCCGTCTCCCCGTATGCAAGCTCGACGGCCTCAACTATTCTCGATCTCGACGATTCATCACACTTCAATCTATCCACGAGGATAAAGGTTTCGTCCCCATCAGAGCCGGGATGTTCGAGCCCCTCGATATCCTCTACGTTTCCATCTACGAGAACCCTGGTAAATCCTCTAGCCATATAGTATGCGCGAAGCTTCTCCCATGATTCTTCGTCTATTAGCCTGCGAGGTCTTATTACGATAAAAACTCTCTCGCCATTGTGATTGCCAATGAGGTCATCGGCTGCATCCTGAGGTGAAAAGGCCCTCACCACGAGATTGCAATCCGGGCATATCGTCTTGCCGACCCTTGCAAATAGGAGCCTGAGATAATCGTATATCTCAGTCGCCGTCCCCACGGTCGACCTGGAGCTTGTAACGGTGTTCTTCTGTCTAATCGCTATAGTCGGGCTTATCCCGGAGATCTCGTCTACATCTGGGCGTTCGAGCTTTTCTATGAACTGTCTCGCATAGGTGGAGAGTGACTCGAGATACCTTCTCTGACCTTCGGCATAAATCGTATCGAATGCAAGCGACGACTTTCCCGAGCCGGAAACACCGGTAATGACGATGATCTTTCCCCTCGGAATATCGAGATCGACATTCTTCAAATTGTGTTCGCGCGCTCCGCGTATAACGAGCTTATCCATCGTCCGGCAACCAACCTTTGAAGGCAAATAGTTATCTTAGCAGTATCTTTGACTCATATCAATATATAAGATGTTGATTACCCGGGAATGGGAATAGACAAGCTGCCCCCCTGTTATTAGGAGTCATGATGTATCTTCCTTTCCCTTAAGATGTTGATCACCCATGTTGCCTTATTCTCATATATGCGCTATTCTGATAGCTGGTATTCACAGGTTACAATAAACATTTGAGGTCAAAAGGGGCTGTAGCAAAGAATGGAAGAACGAGATACAAGATTGATCGAAGAAATAGCTGCTCTCAGGAAAACATTGAGAATTCTTCGCGGGGAGAATGGATGTCCGTGGGACAGGGAACAGACAATCGACGACATGATATTCTACATGATCGACGAATCATACGAGCTCCTTCAAGCGGCGAATGAAAACGAACTCGAGAAGATGGAAGAAGAGCTCGGTGACGTATTCTTCATCATCATCTTCATCCACGAGTTGATACTCGAGATGGGAGGTGCTCCGCTCGATAGGATCGTTGCTCGGATCCATGAAAAGCTCATCCACAGACACCCGCATGTATTCGGTGATTCATCGGCCGAAACGAGCACCCAAAGCCTCGAAGAGTGGAATCGAATAAAAAATAATGAAAGAAGCTCCGAGGAAAATGGAACAAAAGAGAGGAATCTGGATTCCCTGCCTACCGTGAGAAAAGCTCTAACCATCCAAAAAGAAGCGGCAACTGTCGGCTTCGATTGGCCCGAAGCGTCGTCTGTAATGGAAAAACTCCACGAAGAGATGGAAGAGCTGGAGAACGAACTCGGAGGTGCGGGTGAAAAGATCGACAGGGGAAAGGTCAAGGATGAGCTTGGCGATCTGTTCTTCACGATCATAAACCTGTCGAGAAAGCTTTCGATAGATCCTGAGAACGCGCTCGACATATCTACGAGGAAGTTCATCAAGAGATTCGCCCTTATGGAGAAGAAAGCAGAAAAAGAAGGTAAAAAGCTCTCGTCCATGAGTCTCGAAGAGATGGAGCATCTATGGGAAAGGGCGAAAAGCCGCCGACCTGACCAAATGGAAAACGGAAGCGGGAAAGATTGAATCTCCCCCGCTTCCTCGTCAACATTCTTTCTTACGATACAACCATCAGTTCAACCTGCGGAATTCGATACGTCTGTTTTCCGCTCTTCCCTCGGCTGTCTTGTTCGAGGCTATCGGATCGGCCTCCCCGTAACCCTTCGCTATGATCCTATTGGGATCTATTCCCGAATTCACGAGGTACTGTTTGACCGCTTCAGCCCTTTTCTGAGAAAGTTTGAGGTTGTACTCCCAGCTCCCCACGCTGTCCGTGTAACCGCGGATCTCGACCTTTACCTCAGGGTAGGCCATGAGAGAGCGCACCACCTGATCGAGAACCACGTACGAATCCGGTGTCAGCGACGCCGAGCCACTCTCAAAATGGACTCCTTTGAGAATCAACCTCTCCTCTATCGGGCGCTCATCGGGACATCCGTCCTCATCCATATATCCGTTGAACTTCTCCGGTTCGTTAGGGCACTGATCTTCCTTGTCCAGTATCCCGTCGTTGTCGTTGTCCAGATCGGGACATCCATCCTCATCCTGGAATCCATCCACATCTTCGGCCTTCAACGGACATTTATCAAGATTGTCGGGGACCCCGTCGTTGTCGCTGTCCTGTACTACATCGGGGCATCCGTCGCTATCCTCGACACCGTCAAAATCCTCAGGCTCATTGGGGCAATGGTCGTCCACGTCGGGAATGCCGTCACCATCGTTGTCCAGATCGGGACAGCCGTCGTCGTCCTGAAAACCGTCGAAATCCTCGGCTAGATCGGGACATTTGTCCACAGCGTCCTTTATCCCGTCGTTATCGTTGTCCAGATCGGGACAACCGTCGTCGTCCTGAAAACCGTCGAAATCCTCGGCCTGATCCGGGCACTTGTCAACCTTGTCCTCTATACCGTCTCCGTCAGCATCCTGCGGAAGCACGAAACCACCAACCGAAAGCATAAAGTACACTGTCCAATCCGGAGGATTCGTGAATGCGGGATTGCTCTCTGAATTGATATTGAAGTCTCCGGCTATGGTCATTCCGACGCCCCCCTCGGAGAGCACCGAAATACCGGGCGTGAGCGTATATATGCTCTTGTTACCCGGGAGGTAATACTCGCTCGTATCGACCCCAGCGAAATCGAGATTCA
>Ga0164318_10004040_pt1 | contig 14003 bp, 11 predicted proteins | sample GuaBasSedimGuay9_FD_113734 | JGI IMG/M metagenome (GOLD analysis project Ga0164318, IMG submission 113734) | Subseafloor sediment microbial communities from Guaymas Basin, Gulf of California, Mexico - Guay9, Core 4571-4, 0-3 cm | ecosystem: Environmental > Aquatic > Marine > Hydrothermal vents...
ATTATTTATAAGCTATCTTAAAAAGAAGCATATGAATAATGCTTATGTATTTATAGATAAATTATTAAATCATTTGGAGAGCTATGGAGTAAAATTAAAAGAGATAAAGATACAGACGGATAATGGGAGTGAATTTGTAAGCGTAAGTAATAAGAAGAAGGGTATATTTGAGAAGTTAATAGAAAGGTAAAAGACATAAGTCTATACTGCCTGAAGCAAAGACTTGGCAGTCAGATGTAGAGATTTTCCATAGACTAATAGAAGATGAATTTTATGTATATGAGGAACTTAATAGCAAGGAAGATTTTTGATGAAAAGCTATAGGTATGTAAGATATTTTAATTACAAAAGACATAATAGTTATAAGAAAGGAACGCCTATGGAAATAATAAAAGAAATTAATCCAAAATTAGATGCTTTTGGTATATTAGATTTCAAACCAATAATCGTGGATAATGAACTTGACAAATACTTCAATTTTTGATATGATTTATCTAAAGGGGATACCATGTCTATTACATTCGCATTTTTCTGTTAAGATTTTTAAAACTTGTCCCTCAACTCGTCCCTCATATTAGAAAAATTATGTCATCCACAAAAATAAATATACAGGTGAATATGCTCACCTGTATATTTACTATATTTATTTTTCTTCTATAAGATTATTCCCATCCATTTCTGGTGGAATTTCTATATTCATTAATTTAAGCATGGTTGGAGCAATATCTGCTAACTTACCGCCATCTTTTATTTTAATTTTATCCTTTTGCAGTTCTGGCCTTTTAGAAATTATATGTAACCAAACTGGATTTGTAGTATGCGCTGTATGTGGTTTACCTGTTTCATAATCCTTCATTTGTTCACTATTTCCATGATCAGATGTTAAAAAGACTATTCCATCTTTCTCTAAAATTTTATCAATAACATTTCCTACACACTCATCAACAACTTCATTTGCCTTAACTGCTGCTTCGAATACCCCGGTATGCCCTACCATGTCAGGATTTGCAAAATTTAATACTATAAAATCATATTTATCTTTATCTAAAAGCTCTAATACTTTGTCTCTAACCTCATAAGCACTCATCTCTGGTTTCATATCATAAGTAGGAACCTTTGGACTTGGAATTAATACTCTATCTTCATTTTCAAACACTTGATCTGATTGGCCATTAAAAAAGAACGTAACATGAGCATATTTCTCTGTTTCTGCAATTCTTAACTGTTTTAAACCAGCTTTTGACACTACCTCTCCAAACAAATTTTTCAATGTTATTGGAGGAAATGCTATTTTAACAATAGCTCTATTATTCTTATCAACTCCATCATAATATTCTGTCATACATACATAATACAAATTCTTAATATCTTTAGTTTCAAATTTATCAAAACCATCTTCTACAAATGCTTTTGTTATTTCTCTTGTTCTATCAAGTCTATAATTAAAGAAAATAATAACATCACTATCTTTTATCCCATCATATCCTTTCAAAATCCTCGGCTTGATAAATTCATCTGTTTCCCCCTCATTATAGGCATCATCAACTGCATCAAAAACATTTTCAAAAAATGGCCTCTCTGATTTAGCAAAAGTCAACATATCATAAGCTAATTTTACTCTTTCCCATCTGTTATCTCTATCCATTGCATAATATCTGCCGCATATTGTAGCTATTTTTCCAATTTTTAGTTCCTCAATCTTATTAATAACAGGCTGAATATATTTTTTAGTTGATTTCGGCGGGGTATCTCTCCCATCACTAAAAATATGAATCATTACCTGCTCTTCAGAAACTTCATTATTCTTAGCCAATTCTAATAAAGCCAACAAATGATCAGTATGGCCATGTACTCCCTGATCCTGTACTAATCCCATTATATGAATCTTAGAATTATTTTCTTTTGCATGTTTTATAGCATCTAAAAATACATCATTTTTAAAAAATGAACTATCTTTTATTGAATTATTAATTCTAACAAGAGACTGATATACAACTCTACCTGCTCCCATATTCAAATGCCCAACCTCACTTGAGCCTTGATTCCCTTCTGGAAGCCCCACATCCAAACCAGAAGTTGATATGAAGTTAGTTGGATAACTTGCACAATAATAATCATGGTTTGGGGTTTTTGCTTTAAAAACAGCATTATAATCTGTGTTAGCATTATATCCCCAGCCATCTCTTATAATCAAAGCAAATGGTTTTTTCATTATTTTCTCCTATCTAAGGTTAATTTTTAAAATTATAAGCTCTTCTAAAGTTGCCTTAATCGTTGCTTTTTCCAAAGCTGCAGGAAGCAAAATAGTATCTCCTTTTTGCAGTTTTTCCTCATTCACTTCTCCACTACCTTTAATCCCCATCAAAATCATAGGTTCCTTAAATTCAAAATATTTTAAAGATTCTTTTTCTATTACTACTTTTTCAACTTTAAAATACTCAGAATCAACCAATAACAGAGATTCATTTGTTGTATGTAATATCTCCATATTTTGCTCAAATTTTATTGATTTAAGAGCTTTTTCAATATGTAACTGACGCGGTTTTCCATCAAATCCAACTCTATCCCAATCATATAATCTGTAAGTAACATCCGAATTTTGCTGAATTTCAGCAAGAATAGTTCCTTTCATAATTGCATGAATACATCCAGATGGAATATATAAAAAATCATCTTTTTTTACATCCACAATATTCAATGCCTCAATAATTCTATTTTCATTAATCAATTCAATTAACTTTTCTTTTGTAATATCAGCCTTTAATCCATAATTTATCTTTGTATTTTGCTTTGCATCTATTATATACCAACATTCTGTTTTACCATTATCCCCTTCTATTTCTCTTGCAATATCATCGTCAGGATGAACCTGTACAGACAAATCATCATCTGCTTCTATAAATTTTATCAATAATGGAAAATCTCCCGAATACTTCTCAGCATATTTCCCCATAACTTCTTTTCTATACTTACTTAATAATTCTCTTAAAGAAAAACCCGCAAAGTTTCCATTCAAAATTATAGAATTCTCATTATTTCTATCAACTAATTCCCAGGATTCTCCTATTTTCTTAGTTATGTCTATATCTTTATTCAAGATACTTTTCATTCTATTACCGCCCCATATTTTTTCTTTAAAAATAGGCTTAAATTTTAATGGATAAAACATATTTATATTCTCCTTTTTTTAGTCCCAATATTTAGCTATTAAATACTATTTTTTTTAAAAAGTCAAGGGGTTTATTTTCCAGTATAACTACTATTTAATCTCACACAATTATAAAAAATAAAAAATTGATAAAAATACTGCAAAAATTACTCTAAAACTCAAATGATTTCCTACATCCCATGTCAAACTATTCAAGAATATATAAATTAATATAAAAAATATACTAAGGCTATATACATTATCTTTCTTTAACTTTTTTAGAATATGTAAAAAAATAAAAAAAAGCAAAACAAGGCCTAAAATTCCATGTTCAACAATATATGTTAAAATATAATTATCAGCCACATTATAAAAAGCATGCTGTGGTAAATCAGCATAATATGATTTAAAATTATCCGCATAGGAAGAATAATTACCAGTTCCAATCCCAAGAAAAGGATGCTTTATAAAAATATTGAATGCTACTTTCCATTGAATCAATCGATGCACTATGGCAAAGTCATTACTACCTAATATAGCAACAATCCCTCCTATTACAATTACTATAATAGCTATTAATATCAATTTTCTTGAATTATGAAAATAAATGATTATTTGATTTTTATAAAATAAAAAAAATTGAATTATTAATGTTAATGATAATGCAAAGAAAGGCCCTGTTGTTTGGCACAAAATTATTGATAAAATTACAACTAAAAACCATACCCATAAAAAAATATTTTTAATATTATCTCTTTTAAAATTAATATAAGTAAAAAATATAGGAATTAACATAGAAATTAATGTTGCTCGCATACTATCATTTCCAAAAGCAGATGAGGGGTTAAAATGAGTATAAATAATCCTCATTGAAGGATTTAATTGAAATGTTAAATTTAATAATTTCTTAAATATTCCAGGCTCACCAAAAAATTTTACTAAATCACCATAAATCGCAATAATAGTAACAAATCCTATAAAAAAAATAAATATAATCTTAAGCTTATTTATTTCAAAATCACTATTTATAAAAAAAAGAAATATAAACAAAAAAGAATATTCAAAATATAAAAAATTAATTATAGATTGCTTTAAAATCGCGAAATTTAAAGAAGAAATAAATTCCACAAACAGATACCCCAATATTAATAGAATAAATTTTCTATTATTATATATTTTCTTGCTATCAAGCCTCGTAAAAGAAAATATATAAAAAAATGCTATAATGAATAAAGGAATTAATTTAAAAATAGGAATACCATTTACAGGAGGCAAAAAGTGATAAGGCACTATAATTAAATAAAAAAATAAACTTAACAGAATTGAATAAATATTAAAAACAGAAGAGACAATTACTCTCAATAATCTGTATGTAAAAGAATTATAAAAAACCGAATTCTGAAATATTTTAAATAAGCGTAATTGCTTTATATTAAATATGTTACTTTGAGAAAGAAAAAAAAAGATTTTATCAATTATTTTAACGAATCTAAAATACATTCCAATGCTTGCTCTTTTTTTACAAAAACTGCTTTATTCTCTTTTTTAAACCACGTTATTTGTCTTTTGGCAAATCTTCTTGTATTTTGTTTAATAAGTTCAATTGCCCTATCTTTTGTAATACTTCCCTCTAAAAAATCAATGATTTCTTTATAACCAAAAGTATTAAGTCCAGGGCAATTTTTATTATATCCCATATTTAATACCTGTTCTACCTCATTTATCAGCCCCATCTCAATCATAATATCCACTCTTTTATTGATTCTATCATATAAGGCATCTCTATCTAAAGTCAAAATAAAATAACAAATTTTAAAGTTATATTTTGGTGTTTTCTGCTCTTTTTTCCATTCAGAAAATGTTTTCCCTGTATGTTCAAAAATAGATAAAAATCTTATTATCCGTTGTTTATCATTATGATGAACAAATTCTGCACATTCAGGATCTATTCTTTTTAATGATTCATAAAGAGATAAAAGCCCTTGTTTTTCTAACTTTTTTTTCAGATTATTTACAATATCATCAGGAATATCAGGAATAGGAGCAAGCCCTTCAAGAAATGCTTTAATATAAAGACCTGTTCCTCCTACAATGATTGGAATATTTTTGTTTTCCTTTTTTAATATTTTTTGCACATCAAAAAAAAATCGGCCGGCATTATATTGCTCATCAGGATTTATTATATCTATCAAATAATGCTTATATTTTTCCAGTATATCTGGTGACGGTTTAGCAGTACCAATATTTAAAAATTTATATACCTGTCTTGAGTCGGCTGAAATAATTGATTTATTAAATTTTTCTGCAATTTTAATAGCAATATCTGTTTTACCAGAGGCTGTTGGACCGGAGATAATAATCATTTTATTTTCTACCAAATCGTTTCTCCAATTCGGATAAATTTATACGAATTAAAGTGGGCCTACCATGTGGGCAGGTATAGGGAAATTCACAACTGAAAAGGTCATCAATTAATGCCTGCATTTGTTCTGGATTGAGTTTATCTCCTGCTTTTATTGCCGTTCTACAGGCAGTATACTTGGCAATTCTTTCTTTTACAGAAGTATGAACTTCCTGGCTTTCCAATAAATCATCTAAAATTTCTTTAAATGTATTTGCACTTTCCCAATTATGTACATAAGCTGGAACAGATTCAATAACAACCGAATTATTGCCAAATTCCTTTATGTCAAATCCTGAACGTTGAAAAAAATCTTTATTCTCAAGAAAAATGGTAAATTCTTCTGTGTTCAGCTCAACTACTTCTGGAAATAATAATTTCTGTTTTACCGGTTGTTCTTTCTCAAAATTTTTTAAAATTTTTTCATATAAAATTCTTTCAGCAGCTGCATGCTGATCAATTATAATCATTCCTTCTTTTATCGATGTAATTATATAAGTACTATGAAGTTGCCATAATGTAGGAATGACGGCAGTTGTAGTATTTTCTTGAAAATCTTTTTCTATTCTATTTTTTATCTTATCTAATTTATATTCTGTTTGTTCATGCTCTTTAATAATATCTATTGGCAATTTATCCTGAAAAGAAACATAATTATTGCTATCTTCTTTATGATAAACTTTTCTCTCCGATACAAGAGGGGAAAGTGAATCATCCTTTATATATCCTTTATTTAAAGCTTTTTTTAAAGAATTAACAACAATAGAAAAAATATTAACTGTATCGTCAAATTTAACTTCCCTTTTAGTGGGATGAACATTAAAATCAACTTTCTCAGGCTCTATATCAATAAACAAAATCACAAAAGGGTAATTATGTTTTTCCAACATCGATCTATACGCTTCCATTATTGCTTTTCTAATTATATTATCCTTTATATATCGTCTGTTAACAAAAATATATATCTGAGATGATTTTCTTGCAAGTTCCGGAGATCCCGCATAACCTTCTATAGTTGCAAACATTGATTTATATTGTACTCTAAACAACTTATCTTTTAATTCATTAGAAAAAACCTGTAATATCCTTTTATAAATATTATCTACCGAGGTGTAATGAAATAAAATTTTCCCATTAGAAGTTAATTTAAAAGCTATTTCCGGATGCGACAAAGCCTGAACATTAATTTCATTTATAATATACCTTAATTCTGTGATATCGCGTCTTAAAAATTTTTGACGAGCAGGAACATTATAAAATAAGTTTTTAACTTTTATTGTCGTACCAATATTTCTATACGACTCAGAAAACGCTACCTCTTTTCCGGCTTCTATTTTAAGATATGTTGCAAAATCCTGATTATAAAACCTCGTAATTACTTCCATATTAGATACCGAAGCAATGGAAGGCAGTGCCTCACCTCTAAACCCCATTGTGTGTAAATTTAACAAATCTTCAAAACTTGAAATCTTAGATGTTGCATGCCTTTTAAAAGCTATACGAACTTGATCTTTTGGAATGCCATATCCATCATCTACAACTTCAATCAAAGTTTTTCCACCATTTTCAATATTAACAAAAATTTTTTTGGCCATTGCATCTATGGAATTTTCTACCAATTCTTTTACAACAGAATAAGGCCTTTCAACTACCTCCCCAGCAGCTATTTTATTAACCAAATGAGTTGGTAGCTCTCTTATCTCAATATTATCCATCTTTCCTTGCCCAATCATACGGAATATTATTAATATGTGGATCCAATCTTATCTCATCTGGTTTGTCATAATTATATGTATTTGTGGGAATATTTATAATCATTGCTTCTTTCAAACTTATACATTTCCAACCATGATAAACCCGTGCTGGTATTTTTATAAGCTTAGGATTATAATCTCCAATAAAAAATTCATTTATTACCCCATAAGTGGGACTCTCTTCACGTCCATCATACAAAGCTAATTTTATCATACCTGATATACATACTACATTATCATCCTGAAAATTATGATAATGCCATGCCTTAACAACGCCCGGATAAGTTGTAGTCATATAAACCTGACCAAATTTTGTAAACAATTCATCATCATTTCTTAAAATTTCCATTAATCTTCCACGCTCATCTGGTATGACTCTTAAATTTTTAATCTGAACATCTTTAATTAATTTATTCATAAAACCACCTTTTTATTTTTTATTATACTTTCCCATCAATGAAAAATCAAGATATTTTAAAGATATATTAGTTTAAATTATATATACATCAATTTACTTTTGAAAATTCAGCAAATCAGGCTTGAATTTTAATAATAAAGTAGGCGGGTTATCCTCAGCATATACTACATCAAAAGCGTTTTCGTATTTTTTTACTGCAGGTAATAAATATAAAAATGTTGAACTAAATCCTAATTGATCCAGAACAACATAGGTAACATTATTATCTTTAAGATCTTGCAATAGTTTTTCTGCATCTTTAGTAAATTTATGCTTTAATCCTTTTTTTTCAGAGAAAAAATAAAAAAATGCCGGTTTTCTACAACACACAATATCTTCTTCAGTTAAATTTTTTTTACAATATCTTGCTATACTAAAATAATTACGCCATCCCGGAGGATAATCTGACTTAGCTTTTATATTAAGTTCTTCCAAAGAAGAAAGATTAAAAATTATCAAAATAGTTAAAAGTAATGGATTGATTTTAAACATAAATCTATTAATTATTTCATACAATCCTATTATGGAAAAAATAATTAAAAATGGAAGTATTGGTAATATAAATCTAACATCTGTCCATGCTTCAGGCCAGAGTAGCAATATAAAAAAAGTTGCTCCTAAATAAATTGCAAAAAATAAACTAAATTTTTTAATTTTTATAATACCAAAAATAGCAAGGCCTATAACAATTAAAGAAAATATTATACCTCCAGTACTAAAATAGTTAGGAGTTTCAGACACAAAATTATAAAAAATTCCATTCGGAATTTCAGTACTTAAATAAAGTTTTAAATTTAACCATATTCTTTCTATTCCTGAAACAATATTTAAATGTCCTAAATAAGGCCTATAAGGATTTTTCATCAAAACTTCCTCTAAATAGGAAGTCTCAAATGAATTTGTTACCATAGCATTTCTGATTATCCATGGAAGAACAAGCCCCATATATAGAAAAACTAAATATAATAAATGTTTAATCTTTTTGTTAAAAAGCATAAAAATTACTAAAGCACCAAAAATAGAAATCCCAACTGATCTAATATAAAAAAGAAATCCTAAAACCAATACTGATACAATAAAATTTATATCTTTATGGGGAGATTTATTATAATTAATTTTTAATAAAAACCATACCAACAGTAAAGAAAAAAATATAAATGGAATTTCTGTCATCATTAAAGTTGAATATCGCAATAAATAAATATTAACACCTATAAAAATAACCGCTGATAAAATAACTCTCCAGTCATCATAAAATATCAAAAATATTTTATAAAATAATAATAATGAAAGAAAAAGAAAGATTCCATTTAAAAATTTAAAAAATAAATAGCTTTTAGTAATAAACATAAAAATAGCAATAATAACCGGATAACCTGGCGGAAAGTGCTTATGAGGAACATGACCGGGATTCCAGATTGATGTAAATCCCTTACCTTCATTCAAACTTTTTCCAAGAAGATAATAACTTATATTATCCCCATTTAAATCTAATTTATTATCAAAAATATAAAAATATATTGAAAAAAAAGCTATAAAAGATAATGCAAAAAAAAATAATTTTTTTTTATCCATAACAAAATTACCTGTATTTTAAAATTAAATATAACGCTTGAACTCCATCTTTCCAACCAATTTTTTTACCTTCTTCATAAGTCCGACCAGAATAAGAGATCCCAACTTCATATACTCTACATTTCTTTTTAGCAATTTTACTAGTGATCTCAACCTCAAACCCAAATCTATCCTGTTCTATTTCAATATCCTGTATAACTTCTCTCTTAAAAGCTTTATAACAAGTCTCAATATCAGTAAAATTTAAATTGGTAAACATATTAGAACAAAAAGTTATAAAACGATTTCCTAAATAATGCCAGAAATAAAGGACCCGATGATATAAAGAACCTATAAATCTTGAACCATATACAACATCTGCTTTACCAATTACTATAGGATAAATAACTCGATAATAATCCTGCGGATCATATTCTAAATCTGCATCTTGAATTATTATTATATCTCCTGTAGCTTCTTTTATAGCTGTTCTAATTGCCGCACCTTTTCCCATATTTTTATCATGATAAAAAATCTTTATATTATTATCCTTCTCTTGTTTTTCTTTTTCAATCTCTCTTAATATCTCCCTCGTACCATCAATTGAATTATCATCAACTATTACTATTTCTTTAGGAATATGAACTGCTTCTACCAATTCTAAAATCTTTCTTATGGTATTCTTTTCATTATATACCGGCATTATAACTGATAACTTTATACTTTTAAAAATATCTTTTTTAATCAAATAATCTTCAACATTCAGCAATTCATTGCTCATTTTCATTCTCCATCAGGTATAAATATAGTTAAAAATTCATTCATCTTAGAAGTTTTTTTGATATTATTGAGAATTTCAATAGAATTATTAAATTCTTCTATATTTGTAAAAGAAAATTCAAATTTAAATTGACTATCTTCACCATTATCCAAATATGTCAACGACATACCTTCAGGTAGCTGTAATTCTTTTTTCAACGAATTAAATCTCTCAATAATTTTTCTATAATCAGGATAACAAAGAGAATCCAAATATTCTAAAATCCTGGATATTTTTTGAGTAGACGTTTGTTGTGATAGCACTATTTCCTTTATTCTATAAAAAATCTGCTCTAAATCATGAAAATTTACTTTTATATATAAAAGATATTCTAAAAAACGCTTTTCCTGATTCACATTAAATGTTAAACCTTCGATCAAGCTCAAAATTTGCTCTATTTCATTAATTTCGAAAACACCCCAGATATCAATATTTTTAGATTTTATTTTATTATTTGCCATTGCATAAAGAACTGTTTCTGGCAACTGATAAAAATTTTCAAGAAAAATTTTAATATTACTATTCTTTTTAAACCCTAAAAGCTTAAAAATATCACTATACTTTTCAGAATTCTCAAAATTTTTCAAAATTTCTATTTTTTCTAATAAATTATATTCACTAATTTGCTTACGTAACATAATAAAATCTTTAATATTGTTTGATTCTATCTTTTTGAATTCAATATCAATTTTACTTTTTAATGCAAACTTTAACCTTTTAATACCATCAATAATAAAATAAAAATTTCCAACTTGAGTATATAATATAGGATACAATATCCCGGAGTTCTGGAAAGTCCTCTTCAATAACTCCGGGACATTTAAATATTTTAAATATTTACTTTGTAAAAAATTACCACTTTCAAACAAAAAAGTCATTCAAATATTTTTAACCATGCCTTTTATAAAAATCTTCCATAAACTCTGCTAAAGCTTTTGCACTTTCCATTGGAAGTGCATTATACATAGAAGCTCTAAGTCCACCTACTTCTCTATGTCCTTTTAAGCCATACATATCATTTTTAGAAGCTTCCTCTACAAATAATTTTTCTAAATCTTCATTAGGTAATCTCATAGTTATATTCATTAAGGATCTTGAATTTTCTTTTGCATGTCCTTTAAAAAAGTCAGGATATTTATCAATTAAATTATAAATTAATCCTGCCTTTTCTTTATTAATTCCATAAATTTTTTCCAGACCACCCTGTTTTTTTAACCACTTTGCAACCAACCCTATTACATAAACAGCGAAAACAGGCGGTGTATTAAACATAGAATTCTTTTTAATATGAGTCTCATAATTCCATAAGGTATTTAAATTGGAATTTTGATTTTCCAACAAATCTTTCCTGATAATAACAATAGTAGCACCAGCAGGGCCTGCATTTTTCTGTGCACCAGCATAAATTAATGCAAATTTTTTAACATCTATAGGCCTACAAAAAATATCAGAAGACATATCGCAAATCAAAGGCACATTTCCAGTATCAGGATAATTCGCCCATTGGGTGCCGAAAATAGTATTGTTAGAAGTAATGTGTAAATAACATGAATCATCTGAAATATCAATAGAGGCAGGAATTCTATCAAAAGATGTATCTTCACTTGTTGCAGAAACATAAGTTTCTCCTAAAATAGATGCTTCCTTCAAAGCCTTTTTAGACCAACTACCTGTTAACACATAGTTTGCCTTTTTCCCTTTAACCAAGAAATTATAAGGAATCATTGCAAACTGATGACTTGCTCCACCCTGTAAAAACAATACTTCATAATTATCTGGCAAATTTAGCAACTCTTTAATATCTTCTTTGGCCTGATTGATAATATCTTCAAAGAACTTAGATCTATGAGAAATCTCTAAAACTGACATCCCAATGCCGTTTAAATCTTTAACGCCTTGAGATGCTTCTTCTAATACTTCTTGAGGTAAAATAGCAGGGCCTGCAAAAAAATTATGGGCTCTTTTCATTTTTCCCCCTATTGTTTTGTGTTTTTAAATAATTCGTCTATCTGTGATAACGCCTGTCGGGCCAATTGATCATCAGGATGATCTTTCAGCCAATTTTGAATAATCTCAATTGCTTTTTGTTTATTCTTAGCTGCAATACAAATAGAAACCGCCTCCCTGAACATTGCATTTTCAATCCGGCTACTAAAAATAATTGATCCGGTTTCTTGTTCCATATCAAGTGCTTTCTCAATATAAAACAACGCAGAATCAAAATTGCCCATCAATTTATAAGATACTGCAGCATAATACAAACCATACCAACCAAGACGCTTATCTCTCTGTGCCATTTTATAATATTTTATTGCATTCTCATAATCACCTTTCTCAAAATAATAATCTCCAACATTCGTATAAGACATTCCAACATATGGCAAATATTCTATTCCTTTCTTCAAAATCTCTAAAGCCTTTTTGTCATTGCCTTTTTTTGTATATGCTTCTGCTAAAATTTTAAATAAATCAACATAACCATAAATATATCTTGAACCTTCTTTGCCAAGCCATGTTGTGCTATCATTTAAATTTGTATATTTAAATTTATTTACAATCAAATCCTCTGTCGTAGGAATATCAACAATAGGACCTACTATAGTATCTATTTTAATACTTCCATCTTCTAATTTTACAGTATCTATAGAAGGCAATGTATCAACAACTTCATAACACATACCTTTCATAACAAAATATTTATCAAGTCCAAGTCTTCCATCTGGTCCAACTGTTCTACTAAAACAAATAGGTCTTTTTCCAAAATTCGATCTTATAATTTCCATTACTCCTATATCTTGCACTCTTAAAAAATTCCCTTTCTTAATAGTAATCTCAATATTTCCATACTTAAAATTAAAATCTTTATTATATAAAGGAATTGCTCCTATTAATTCTCTATCTATAGTTTCATCATCATAACTAAACTCTATTGTTGGTGGAATTTTTTTCAACTGCTTAATATACCATCTTGCATTTAACAAACTAAGATTTACAATTCTAACATCTTTTCGAAATTTTTTAACAGCCTGAATAAACCATAATGGAAAAGTATCATTATCTCCTTGCGTAAACAATATAGCATTTGGAGGACATGAAATTAAAATATTGTGAGCATAATCATTCGGTAAGAAATCTTTAGACCTATCATGATTAGGTAGTTGATAAGTATAGGTTATAATCGGCAATAACAAAAATATTCCAGCAAGAGCCATTACAACAACATCTTTTTTCAAAAATTTTCTAATATAATCCAAAAGTGTTGCAAAACCCAACCCCATAAATAATGCAAAAACAAGAAAAGTAGGTGTATGAAAATAATCTCTATCTCTTACCTCTGCATGAACTCCATGTTGTCCATCAGAAAAATTCATATAAATTACAAGCCCTATTGATACAATAATAAATATAAAAACAGCAAAAAGCATTACATTTCTATCTTTTGATTTTTTCATTAAACTATATAATCCCAATAGAAAAAAGAAAAACCATATAGGAAAAAGAATTGGATGACTAAATTGATTTCTTAAATAATTAAGCATATAGCCAACTTGCCATGAAAAACTGCCTTTTCTATGAGTAATTCTTGTCCATATATCTGGCTCTCCGTATTGCTTTCTTTCAAGATAAACTTTAAATTGTTTCCATGAGGACGGATCATTTTCATTAATCTCAGGATCAAGGTTAGCTCTAATAGGAACATATAAATAAGAAGAATATCCTATAATAGCTACTAATACTGTAACCAATAAAAATCTAAATTTATATTTATATTTAGAATTAAAAGAATAGTAAGCATATGCTATTAAAGACCAAAAATTAAACCACAAAAAGAAATCCAAAGCATATATTACAAGAGTTAATTGAAAAAA
>Ga0164318_10004042_pt1 | contig 14001 bp, 19 predicted proteins | sample GuaBasSedimGuay9_FD_113734 | JGI IMG/M metagenome (GOLD analysis project Ga0164318, IMG submission 113734) | Subseafloor sediment microbial communities from Guaymas Basin, Gulf of California, Mexico - Guay9, Core 4571-4, 0-3 cm | ecosystem: Environmental > Aquatic > Marine > Hydrothermal vents...
GAGGAGGGGTATTGCATCATAAAAGACAGATATAATTGGTAGATCGTAGTATCTTTGTCCACCCAAGATAGAGTCATCGTCATACCCCTATATCATACTTGTCACGATCACCAAGTTAGGATTGAGACTAGCCAAAAAAGATTCTCGGATAATCTCTGCACTCTCTCTTCTGAAGTCACTATCTAAACTGACGAAACTGACGGGACCCCAAGCTTGCCATACTAAAATGTGGGATTGTGGGAGCAGTGCTCGAAACTCTTCCCTGAGACTTTCTAGGGTATCATCAAGCATTCCGTTGAGCAAGATGTAAACTTCGTGACCTTTAGCATTTCTGATGATCCCCTTTGCGAGAGAAGTAGAGTATCGACCGATACCTCTAAATCTACTGTTTGATTGAGCACCTTGTAGATCTATAACAATACGCATGGTCTTTCCTAATTAGCTTTTTTTGTGATTTTGTTGTAAATTTCTTTGGCATACGGAGATAACGCTTCATAACTGCTGATGCCTTTCTCTTCTCGTACTTCCCCGATTTTTTTCAAAAGATTTTTCAAAATTGGGATTTTATCTAGTGCCCACATCAATTTCATTTTGAACTCAGGGTTGTTATTTATTTTGATTCGTAATGTGGTCAAGTACCCTCTAATGGTCATCAAGTATCCTTAAAAATTTATCTCTTATGATATCCCAATGATAATGCTCTTCCACAAAAGAGCTCATATCTGTAAAGATATAAGATTTTTCAAGAAGATATCGTGTATTGATTTCAAATTCTTTATAAGAACCATACCAGAGCCCACCTTGACTTCTTCTGCATTGTCCCACCATTACCTCCGATTTTTCATTGACCAAGACAGGCCTGTTTAGACTCCATGCTTCGAGTAAAACCATAGAGAGGCTTTCAGATGCTGAAGAGTTGACTAAAAATTCACAGCCAGCTATCCCGTCAAATTTTGTCTGTTTATCCACGAAGCCTATGTGTATGATATCACTGTGCTTGGGTATTTCCATAATGGACTTTCCAGCAAGTACGAGCTTTAGTGGGGTATTGTGTAGTGTTTTGTATCTCAAAAAATAGTCAAAAAGATGATCGACACCCTTACTCGGGTCTATTCGTCCTACATATAAAATATATGGATGATAGAGATCATATTTTTGGCGAAATCGTATATTTGATACCTCATCGGGAATATCTACGCCTGTACCTATGATTGCACTTTTGCAACGAACATTTGGGAATCTTTTTTCAAGAAACTTTTTTTCCTCTACGGTGCTATATATAAGATATTGCGGCAAGGTAAACCATGCATCCCAAATCGGTAGATATATGGGCGGTTCATCGTGGATAGTGGGGACCAAGAAGGATTTTTCAGCCACAATGGGTAAGCCATAATAGGAACTTGCATAGAGATAAGTAAAAAAGAAAAATTTATCATAATCTGCTTGATGCTCTTCGATATAAGCTAGTAGATGACTGCTCATAGGACCCTGCATCTGCATCCACTGCTCTGCATCTTCTAGTTTTATGCTTGTATCTTGGGAAAATATATCATCTGAATAACGGTTGAACGCATTGACATCTCTAGGATGGTCAACTTCAAATCGTCGGATGGCAACCCCTTTAGCAGTCTCTAAACCCTCTTCATAGTAGTTATCCCAAGTCATATAATCAAGTGCGCAGGTGGTGAGTATCTCGACATCCCAATATTTCAGCATGAGTCTAGCAGTGAGAAAACATAGATATTCAGCACCTCCGTTTACCTCTTTGCCATTTCGTTGAACTACAAATGCAATCTTTGGTTTATCCATTTTCCAAACCTTTGATCATATCAAGATAATCATTTCTGATGGTATCGTGCTCAAACTTTTTTCGTACATTTTTTTGTGCCTCTATGATGCTACTTCTTATCTCTCTGTTATTCAGGAGCACACTAGCAAGTCCAGCAACCAAGGGCATATCTTTTTTATCTGTGAACATCAAAGCGGCATCTCCAAGTATTTCGGGGATAGCAGTGCTTTTGTAGGCAAGTACGGGAATATCAAAGCACATCGCTTCGACTAGAGGTACGCCAAAGCCCTCATGCTCACTCATAGAGACGAAAAGATCTGCCAGCATAAAATATGATTTGAGCTCAGACTCACTGACTTGATTTGTGATAATGACATCGTGTTGAAGATGTAGTTTTTTGATAAGAGCTTTGAGTTCTTTGAAATAGTTATCTGTTTCATCTTTGCCTCCACCCACCAAAATGAGCCTTGTGTTTGGATTTATCTGCTTGAGATAATAGATCATTTTTACTAAATCGGTCTGTTTTTTGTTTGGTGACAGGCGACCAGTAAATAGGATATTTTTTTTATGGTCAGAGTATTTTCTGAGCACTTGACTATCAGGCAAAAAATCCCATTTCTCGGCAGAGACAAGCAGGGGAAGCACTCGTGTATTTTAAAATCCATTAAGGACCAATTCGTCACAATTGAACTGTGAAACTCCATAGTTGTGATCAAATACCTCAGCTAAGTCTTTCAAGCGTTTGCGACCCTCCTGTAGTATCGTTGCAACCTTTTTGTTGTAAGGTTCAAAAAAATCTTTTGGTGTGATATTGTGATAGATAAGGGCTTTTTTTCCTGGATGAGCAATGACAAACTCTATATGATCAAAATTGACTGAATGGTGATAGATCAACGAATCATCAGGATGGATCTGTTTGGCTGAGAAATATTCACACTCATGTGCTACTTTTGGGTCAATTGACAGAGCAAAAATTTTTGACTCATAACCTTCCAAAATCAATATATTTCTAATCATTCTAGCTTGATTGGATATGGCATCTCCGTAAGCGAGACTTGGCAAGAGTTGATGGATAGCTTGTTTTTGTTTTATCATATATTTTGATGGAGATCCGCTAAGTCTGCTTTGGTTTTGAGTTGAAGACGCAAGTATTCAGAGGCACTTCTGTCACTTTTTTGGTTGACTACATCTCTAAGTATCGTATCTTGGTAGTATAATTTACCCATTTGTGCTTCGAGTCGTTTTATCCGTTTTTCAAGCGTAAATAGCATGTTAAAAAAGTTGAGGAGAGATCTGATAATTGGTATACGATATAGAAGTCCTTTGTGGTGATTACTTTTGAGCCCATTTATCGTTACGCTGTTTGCTTTTCCCTCTTCGGATAGATAAAAAGATAACAAAATCTCTGTTCTTGTAAGTTTTCCTGAGTGTAGCAACTGGAGATTATTTTGCATTCCTTGTTCATCAGGTTCGCGACCAAGAATACCCAAGTAAAGATTTTCGAGGAAATTGATATCATAGTACTGCAAGAAGTCATCAATATCATAGCACTCTTTTATGATAAATATATTTTGTGACGGAAGTTCAAATTCAGCAGTGACAGCTGAACCGATATTGTATTTTTCCGCCTCATCCTTGCTTTGTGCCATAATTTCATCAACATTTAGGGTAGTGATACTCGTTTCAATCATCGTTGAATACTCCTCAAACTTTTTCAATAATTTTAGCTTCATATTATTACGATATGATTATACCATAAGATAAAAAACATTATGGAGTTATTTGTTGTACGAATTTTTAAATGCAATAACGAAAAACAGAATACTATTATGGAAATTAACCAAAAACTATCTCAAACAAAAATATCTGGGCAATTTCCTAGGTATCGCTTGGGCATTTATTCAACCTACGGTTACGATTATCATCTTTTGGTTTGTTTTTCAAGTAGGTTTCAAATCTCAACCAGTTGATGATTTTCCTTTTATTTTGTGGTTGGTAGCTGGAATGTTTCCATGGTTCTACTTTGCAGAGGGTTTGACTCAAGGGACGAACAGTATTATGGCAAATGACTTTTTGGTCAAAAAGGTTGTTTTCAGGGTCAGTCTTTTGCCTATTGTTCCACTCTTGTCGGCAACGATCGTGCATATTTTCTTTATCTTTATGATGTATGCTATGTTTATAGTCTATGGATATACACCCGATCTCTATTGGTTACAAATTTTTTATTATCTTTTTGCTATTTCTATTTTACTTCTTGGACTCTCATGGCTTACCTCTTCGGTCGTGGTCTTCTTCCGTGACATGGGTCAATTTGTTGCGATCATTGTGCAGTTTGGTTTTTGGCTTACCCCGATTTTTTGGTCTATCACGAGAGTACCAGAAGAGTATCGATGGCTTATCAAGCTCAATCCTGTAGAGTATATTATAGAGGGGTATCGCAATAGCATGATTTATCATAGATGGTTTTGGGAAGATATGACAGGAACACTCTACTTTTGGACAATTACGGGAATCATATTTGTATTGGGAGGTTTAACCTTCAAGAAATTGAGACCACATTTTGCCGATGTGCTTTGATGTATGGAAATGGTTTTTGGTGGGAACTAGAAATTATTAACACTTTGTAGGGTGCCATTGGAGGACAGGCTACTTTAAGCATATTTCCTAGATCTTCCTCCCCCCCCATTCAATACAGATAGCATATCACATTTTGTAACAGTTTCTACTTGTAAGAGTAATTATGGGATAATAGCAACAATAAATTTAACTGATAAAATGGATAATACTATGAAACAAAAATTCTCAGAGCTCATCAAATCTGACTCGGTTGGTGGTGTTCTTCTGATTGTTGCCATGCTATTGGCACTTCTCCTTGTCAACTCACCCCTCTCGCACTTTTATGACTACTTTTTACATGTTCCTATGGAGATTCGTGTAGGGGCACTACATATCGACAAAACTTTGCACCACTGGATCAATGATGGATTAATGGCAATATTTTTTCTCATGGTTGGGCTGGAAGTAAAGCGTGAAATACTCGAAGGTCACCTCTCGTCTATTGGTCAAGTCGCATTGCCAGCAATTGCAGCTATCGGGGGAATACTTTTTCCTGCTCTAGTCTATCTCTTTTTCAACTATGGTGACCCCGTCACAACACCCGGTTGGGCTATCCCAACTGCAACTGATATTGCTTTTGCACTAGGGATACTCTCCCTCCTTGGCAACCGTGTCCCCGTCTCTCTCAAGATTTTCTTGATGGCACTGGCCATCATTGATGACCTTGGAGCGATCATAGTGATCGCACTTTTTTATACTGTAGACCTTTCGTTGATTTCAATCTATATCGCCTCCGCAGCATTGGCAGTTCTCATCATCTTTAATATGTTGGGATTTTCAAGAAAATCGATCTTTTTTGCAGTAGCCGCTGTGCTCTGGGTCTCCGTACTCAAATCTGGGGTTCATGCCACACTTGCTGGAGTAGCTTTCGCCTTTACCATCCCCATGATGGCAAAAAACCCTCAAGGTCAAACTTTTTCACCTCTCAAAGAGATTGAACATGGACTTCATCCGTGGATAGTCTTTTTCATTCTCCCACTTTTTGCCTTTGTAAATGCTGGTGTTGATATGCGTGGTATTTCACTCGACCAAATGAGTGGACCTGTACCGATAGGGATCATGCTGGGTCTTTTCCTAGGAAAACAAATCGGTGTATTTAGTCTCAGCTGGTTGGCGATTAAACTCAAAATCGCCTCCATGCCAAAAGGAAGTAACTGGCTCATGCTCTATGGTGTCAGCCTGCTAACTGGAATAGGATTTACAATGAGTCTCTTTATCAATTCCCTCGCCTTCCCAGATGATCAACTTTTTGGCGGTACCGATAGGCTTGCGATTCTTATCGGCACTTTCTTATCAGCTACTATAGGCTATCTAGTTCTCAAATATGCCATTTCGGACAAGAAAAATGCATAAAAAAAATCTATTTGAAATGGGTGCAGATTTTGGATACGATTGGCACTCTGACAATAAAGATAAGTCTCAAAAAGAAGAGAGTAGCCACATACTAACTCCGCAAAAACATCAACTTCATTTTTCCAAAGAGAAACGCAGAGGCAAAGTAGTGACGATCATCAAACCTTTTTGTCTGAAAAAGCAGGAGTTGCAGGCACTGCTCAAGCTCTTGAAAAAAAGATTGGGAACAGGTGGCACCCTCAAGGAAAATAGCTTGGAATTTCAGGGAGAACTACAGGAAAAACTTCGTCTACAGCTTGAATCTCTAGAGTATAGATTTAAGAAATAGTTAGCAAATGCATAAAATAAAGAGCAAGATAATAAAAACACGGCAACACACGACCCCTCACCGTGCTTAATTTATTGGTATTGCCGAGAGTGTATGCCGTGTAAGATACACCCATAAATTATAGGCTCTCGATATTCCCCACAACTTTTCCGACGATACTCACCTCTTCGGGAGAGATGAGCTCTGGAGGGAAAAGCCTGTTATCTGATATCAACTCTATCATGCCATCTGCCCTTTGACGAATACGCTTGACAAAAAGCCCTGCATTGGTCGAAGCGATAAAAATCCCATCTTTGTTGATATTGGTCTGTTCTCTATCAATAAAAATAATAGAACCATCCTGAAGCGTCGGCTCCATCGACTCTCCATCCACATGAATTGCTTCAAGTTTGCGGTCACTACGCCCCGTCATGTTTTGCACAATTCTCTCATCAATTGTCATCATCTCATAACTCTCATCAAAGACATTTGCTCCACCACCTGCACTAGCACGCAATTCAGCAAAATAGTGCACTTGAAAGAACTTATTTGTCTCCTCCACCAACATCTCCACCGACTGATCAAAAAAGAGCCAATTTATACTCAATTTTTTGCTGGCACAAAACTGCATAAGCTCCTCGTACGGAATGGAGTTTCGTTTTTTCATTGTCGCAAAGGAGGTCTGAGGAATACCTAACTCCATAGCCACATCTTTGTCAAATATTTTTCCACCAATTTTTTTTATGGAGATAACATCTTTTATTTTTTCAATAATTTCACTGAACTCAACCATCATAGCTCCTTTTTATTACAATTTATATTTAAAATGATAGCTATATTTTCTTAAAATATGACATATTGAGATAATTATATAGACTTCATTTTAAAAGATATACAATTTGATATATTAATTGTATTAATGGCAACATTAGTCAAGTAGCAAAACACTGATCTTCTCTCCTGCCTCCTTACTGAGCTCATCTTCAGAAGTAGTGACGAGTGCGACATCACCCAACATATTGGTTAGTATCGCACTTGAGCCTACTTTTTTATCAACAAAATCAACAAAAAACTCTCCCTCTATCAAAGAGAGGTTGCAGGCTGTAAATTCTGCTTTTTTGGCTCGCTTGACAAAAGGTTCTTTGAGTGTTGCACTGATCTTTCGCAATGGGCACTTCCCCTGCTGAAGCTTAGCAATCAGTGGCACAACATAAAGTAGCGCCGTCACAGTAGAAGAGTAAGCAAATCCTGGAAGTCCAATGATAAATTTATCACCCTTTCTCGCCAACATAATATGCTGTCCTGGCTTGACACGCACCCCCTTGAAGATGACATCACACCCCACTTCACGAATCACATCTTTGACAAAGTCAAAATCACCGACACTCACACCCCCTGTCGTCACCACGATATCACTTTGAGCCAAAGCATCTGATATTGCAGTTGTAATACTCTCTTTGTCATCTTTGACACAACCAAGCTGCATAGGGATACCGTCATATTTCTTGACAATCGCTTCAAGTATATAATTGTTGGAACTTCGGATCTGTGCATCATTGGTTTGCGCTTCACCGAGTTCAAGCAGTTCGCTACCTGTAGAGAGAATCGACACGGTTGGCTTCTCAAAAACTAGAGGGGTCACGATATTGAGACTTGCCATTACGCCAATCTGTGCGATATCTATCTTTGTCCCCTTGGAGATCAGAAGGTCTCCTTGGGCATAATTCTCACCGACGGCACGCACAGAAAAGCCATGAGTAACCTCATCATCGATGATGACTACATCACCCTCTACACTAACATATTCGATAGGGATCAGTGTATCGCTACCCACTGGCATCAGTGATCCAGTAAATGTTTTAATACAAGATCCCACCGTTACTTTATCATTCAGATCAGAACCTGCTGGATTGATACTTGACAATTTCAATCGACCTAGTTTTATATCTTCAAAGCGAAAAGCATACCCATCCATCGCTGATGTGGGATACTCTGGAGAGTTATGATTGGCTACAATATCTTCTGCGAGAATATAACCCAATGCATCACAAAGATAAAGTTTTTTTGTTCTGTAAGAGTCAATCCTCAATTCATGAATGATCTCAATCGATTCGTCAAAGTGCATAAATGCCATATTTTTATCCTTCTTAATTGCTTTGTGCTAGCAGTCCAGCACCATCCATCGATGTACTTCGATCAGCTGCGTAAATCCTCTTTCCATCGATGACATCATATTTCCAGATAGGTGCATTGGCTTTGAAATCCTCTACGAAAAGATCGATCAACTCCAGTGCTACGCGTCGTTTGGGGGAAAAAACAGCAGAAATATAAGAAGATGTATGCACTGGCACATCTCCGATTGCATGAGCCATTTTGACAATGGCACCTCTTTCGGCTGCTCTCTTTTGCCACTCATCAAACCAAGCTTGCAGAATCGGCTCATAGATATCAAAACTCAATGCCTCTATCCCATCTTCTGCTCGTATTGTACCAACGAAAGGGATGTAAGCACCATAATTGGATGAAGATTGTTCATCCAGCCATCTTCCGAATATTGCCTTGACATCCAATGACCCTTGATAAAGCTCCATCTACTATCCTCCACATACAGGAGGAAGAATCGTAATTTTGTCACCTGCTTTTAATGGTGTATCCAAATCATTTATCATCATGTCATTCAAAGCAACGGCACATTTTGGAAGCCAATCAGCAAGTGCTTCATTTTGCTGTAACAAATCCGACACTTCCCTGAGTGTAGCTGCATCTATCTCAAGAGGTTTTTTACCGATGGGTCCTAGGAATTCTACTCTTATCATTTTCTCTCACTTATTATACATTTATTTGTGATTATAAAAGTTCTTCTCTATAATCATGCTTACTTCTGCTATAATTTTATCCAAAAAGGGTTGCGAGTGATCTTTGGCTCTATTAGCTATCTTAACCTATTGCCTTTTCAGGTTTTTTTGAAGCGCGCTCTCTCTCGCTCACAAATCCAACAATCTATACGATTTAGGAGAGATGTCCCTAGCACAATTAACCGTGCTTTCAAGAGACGAGACATTAGTGCTGCTTTTATCTCTAGCATCACTTCAAAAAAATGCCACTGTACGGATCTGGGCATTATTGCCAATGGTCCAGTCTATAGTGTGTTTGTTGTTCCAGGCGAAGATGAGATAGATACCGAATCAGCTACCTCCAATGTGTTAGCAAGAGTCTTGAGGCTGAATGGAAGAGTCGTCATCGGAGACAAGGCACTACACTCTTTTCTTTCAGGGACAGAGGGTATTGATCTCGCATTACGATGGAAAGAAAAAACGGGTCTTCCCTTTGTCTTTGCCAGACTTTGCTACAATGGCTATGAAAAACAAATCAGATCATTGGCTTCCGACTTCAGCAGACAGCGTATCAAGATTCCACAATATATCCTCAAAAAAGAGGCGCAAAAGCGAAATATTTCACCCAAAGAACTCCTCTGGTACCTCAAGCATATCCATTACCGAATGGATCATAAAAGCAAAAAATCACTGAAGCTATTTTTAAAACTAAGCGCAAAAGTCTCGTAGGGTGTTGTCTTTTGACAAGGCTCAACGCCAACGAAACCAGTACGGTAGGGGGCCTGTGTTGCAAAATCAACTCACGAAGTGGGTGGATTTTCAACACTTGACCTAGGTTGAGTCGTTGCCATGTTGTAGCCGAGGTCAGGTGATTCATGATGCATTCGCTACGCTTCACACATCACAAATCACCAGACCCCTAATAGTCGCCTAAATTCCTTATTTCATTGGCATTGTAATAAGGCTACCCCAAGGTTCTATAAGCTTTTGGCATGTTTTAATATGCGTGGTAGCGTAATGCCTGTCTGGTTCTGGTACTTTCCTTTGCGATCACTATAGGTGGTCTCACACTGTTCATCACCCTGCAAGAATAATACTTGGGCAATTCCCTCATTGGCATAGATCTTGGCAGGTAGTGGTGTCGTATTTGATATCTCTATCGTAATATGCCCTTCAAATCCAGGTTCAAAGGGTGTCACATTGACGATAATTCCACAACGAGCATAAGTACTTTTGCCTAGACAAATTGCCAGTGTATCGCTGGGCATCTTGAAGTATTCAATAGTTCTCGCAAGTGCAAATGAGTTGGGTGGAACGATACAGACATCACCTTCAAAGTCAACGACATTGTCAGGCTCAAAATCTTTGGGGTCTATCACGGTAGAGTTGACATTGGTAAAAATCTTAAATTCATTACTCACGCGAATATCATAACCATAACTACTCAATCCATAACTCACGACACCTTCACCAACCAATCCTTCACAAAAAGGCGTAATCATCGCTTCGTTGAGTGATTTTTCTCGTATCCATTTATCTGATTTTAATCCCATTCTCTTACTATCCTTTTTCTATAAAAGAAACGGCTTTCTCTATGCGATCCACTGTTTCATCTACGCCGATAATCGCCATGATTTCATCCATTCCTGAGCCTTTCATCGACCCAAGCAGGCTGACCCTCAAGGGTTGTGCAATTTTTCCAAACCCAATCCCTTGTCTCTCCACGAACTTCTCTAGTACGGCGTGATACTCTGCTGGGAAATGCAACTCTCCCTTCCACTCTTTTAGCATATTTGCAAAAGATCTTAAATTTTCAGCTGCTTCACCTTTGAATGCTTTTTTTGCTGCTTTGACATCGTACTCTTCGGGGGCGCTTACGATCAACTTGATCTGAGTGGCAAGCTCTACGAGTGTTTTGCCTCGCTCTTTTGTCGCATCCAGAAGCATCTCTCGCTTGTCATGATCCTCTATCCATACTCCATGTGCTGTCAGTTTGGCTGCCAATGCTTCATTGGGCATATTTTTGATATAGTGCGCATTGAGCCAGAGCAGTTTGTCTAGATTGTAACTCGATGCGCTCTTGTTGATATCTTTGGGGTCGAAGAGGGCGATCATCTCTTCAACCGAAAAGATCTCCTGATCACCATAGCTCCAGCCCAAACGAACCAAAAAGTTGAGAAGTGCTTCTGGAAGAAAACCAAGCTTTTGATACTCCATCACATCTGTAGCACCATCTCTCTTGGAGAGTTTTTTGCCTTGTTCATTATTGATCATCGCAACATGATAGAACTTTGGAAGCTTGAAACCTAAAGCCTCATAGACAACTATCTGTTTGGGTGTATTATAGAGATGGTCATCCCCTCGAATAACTTCCGTCAAGCCCATCAGAGCATCATCGATCGCCACAACGAAATTATAGGTAGGTGCCCCATCACTTCTGGCAATGATAAAATCATCCACCTCATTCGCAGAGATGCATATCTCACCTTTGACACCATCTTCAAAGATAATATCTCCTTCCTGTGGTGCTTTGATACGAATAACTGGATTGATACCTTCGGGTGGAACTCCGTCAAAGTCACGATATCGACCATCGTAACGAGGACGCTCTTTACGAGCCATCTGCCCTTCACGCAGTGCATCCAGCTCTTCTCTGCTCATATAGCACTTGTAAGCCTTGCCTTCCTTGAGAAGTTGATCGATATACTGCTTGTAGAGATCAAATCGCTTCGACTGATATACCACTTCGCCGTCATAATCAAGCCCCACCCAGTCAAATGCTTGGATGATTGCCTTCAGTGCTTCTTGTGAATTACGAGAAATATCAGTATCTTCGATACGAAGTAGAAATTTCCCCTGCTGATGACGCGCCGCCAACCAAGAGAAAAGTGCGGTACGAAGCCCGCCAATATGAAGATAGCCTGTAGGAGATGGTGCAAAACGAGTAACTGTCATAGTAAACCTTAAATAGTATTTGTGAAAAAATTGGGAAATTATAGTTTATAAAATATAAGGGGAGGAGAAGTGTATGTTTCTTCTCCGGGAATAAATTATTTCTTCTCTTTTTTTGCAGATTTTTTATTTTTTTTAACTTTAACATCATCTTTAATATTCTTGACCAGAGCAGGACCTACTCCATTGACAGCTTCAATATCTTCATATTTTTTAAATCGCTCTTTTTTTCGTACTTTGATAATTGCATCTGCTTTTGCATTGCCAATACCTTTGATTTGCATCAGCTCTTCTTTGGAAGCCTTATTGACTTCATTGATCGACATACCAAATGCCACAGTTACACCAAAAATCAACACCATTGCTAATACTTTTTTAAACATATCTCTATCCTTTTTGTTATAATTTAAAAAAGTATATCGTATCTTCTCTTAATCCCTTGTGGAATAGGATGAGAAATAGCTAGCCCTACCATACATCAGGAATATATTTTCCAAATAAATGATCTTGAAGCCAATTATGATAAAATATTTTTCTAAAAAGGAGTCTCATGCAAAAAATAGTATTGATCAGCTTAGGTGTCTTTGTCGTTTCACTCATCCTCCAGTATATTATCCTATATTTCTCCCGTCGTTATCACTTTTTTATCGACTCTCCTTCGGATGATAAGCCTCAAGGCTTTCATGACGATGATACTCCACGATCTGGTGGAGTAGGTATCGCGGTCGCACTACTTTTCTTTTTGCCAACTCCATTGGGGTGGAAACTTTTTCTATCTCTTCTATTTGCATTTCTCAGTGGAGTTTTTGAAGATTTTCACCACTCCATCAAGGCAACAACCCGTCTTTTTCTACAATTTATTGCAGCCTCTTCTGCTGTTTTTTTGATTCATGCCGTTGTTACCTATTTTGGTTTTCATATTACTGTCCCATATTTTATTGGTGTAGCTATAAGTATTGTAGCCATTATAGGTATGATGAATGCAATCAATTTTATCGATGGATTCAATGGTCTTGCATCAGGCGTAGTGTTACTGATGTTGCTTGCATTTGGCATAGTCGCCTATAGGGTGGGAAATTCTGATATTGTCTATATTGTCGCTATTATCTTTGCTGCACTGTTTGCTTTTTTTCTTTTCAACTTTCCCCGAGGAAAGATTTTTTTAGGTGATGGAGGAGCCTATCTCTTAGGTGCCTCAGTTGCTATCATTGGGATTTTTCTTGGAGGGGCTTATAATGTGATCAGTCCTTGGTTTGTACTTGCCGTACTCATCTATCCCGTCTGGGAAGTTCTCTTTTCAATTTACCGTAAACTTTCACTAGGCCACTCTCCCCTCAAGCCAGACGGTCTTCATCTGCACATGCTAATCTATAAACATATCACACACAACAATCCATTGACTTCTCTACTCATTATCACAGGAGTTGCTCCCTTTATCCTCGTACCTACACTCTATGCTGGAGTCTCATACGCTAACTTTTTAACGACGGTGTTTTTTATCGTGCTCTATCAACTTCTCTATCGCTACCTCTCAAAAAAAGAGGTTCAATCTAAGGAATAGAACAGAAATAGCTCCCAAATGTTAAGCATTTTGGAGTAGGGACTTCAGTCCCATCAGACGAGACTGAAGTCCCTACTCCAAGTATCTATTATTTGGTATTATTAAACTGTAGTTCCTAACTAGTACAATTCAACTAGATTTTTAACTTATATATTTTACTAAATGGACTGAGAATAACCGGCTCAAACAATGATTTATCATATCTTTCAAACACAAACATTTGAATAAATAGTGAATTCAGATAGTAATCATCAACTATCAAAAATTTTCTATAGCTATTCATATGAATGATATGATATTTCCCTGAAGCATTGAGTACTTTTTCATCAATAATAAGTTTACCTTTCTTGGAATATCTCGCAGCGATAAACTTGCCTATGTCTGCTTTATGATTCCCAAATTGTAACTTATTTTCTTTAGTCAGCCAGCGAATATTATGCCCCAGCAATAAGGCATCTTTCTCTTGCTTAAAGTTATCTATATAATAGAAAAATGGTTTACCCAATTGTTTGCCTGTCTTTAGATTTAAATTACTGAACATCTTGACGGTGGCTAGTATACGCATCATATTCCATGGAAAGTATAGATA
>Ga0164318_10004043_pt1 | contig 14000 bp, 10 predicted proteins | sample GuaBasSedimGuay9_FD_113734 | JGI IMG/M metagenome (GOLD analysis project Ga0164318, IMG submission 113734) | Subseafloor sediment microbial communities from Guaymas Basin, Gulf of California, Mexico - Guay9, Core 4571-4, 0-3 cm | ecosystem: Environmental > Aquatic > Marine > Hydrothermal vents...
GGCTTACAATTATGACTCTTTGGGTGGAATACTTTACGGACTGTTCTACGGTCTGACCGTCGCCTTCTTTCCCATTATTGCTCGAAAACTGGGAGCCAGTTCAGGTCAAATGGCATTTTTGACTGCCAGCTCCGCCATAGGAGCCCTGTTCACCTTCTTCTGGGCCCACTATTCCAGCAATAGGAGGAAGATGCCGTTTGTGATCCGAATGAAAGGGATAGCAAGGATGCTGCTTTTTCTCATGGTTTTGGCTGTCAATCCCTGGGCATTCATCTTTCTGGTTTTCCTGTACTGGTTCTTCGAAATGGCGGGTACTCCTGCCTACGTCGGGATAATGAAAGAGATATACTCAGAAGAACATCGAGGCAAAGCTATGGGCTATGTGCGGGTGGAGATGGCTATGGCAATGATTTTCTCCGCTTGGCTGGGAGGACTCTTGCTTGATAGACTCAGTTATCGATATCTGTTTCCAGCAGGAGCGGTATTTGGGCTCTTGGCACTGCTCTCTTTTCGGAGGATCAGGGTCGAAAGTGACCAAAAGACAGGATTTAGTCAGAACAAGGCTTTCTCTTTACTGGAGATAGGGCGAATACTAAAGCGGGATAAGAGATTCTTTCGTTACGCAGTCACATTCTTTGTCTTTGGATTTGGAAATCTCATAATTTTGCCGCTTTGCCCCATCTTTCTTGTGGACACGCTCCATGTCACCAACGCCCTGGCCGGCAGGCTGGCCTCTCTGTTCTCCCTGTGTTGGTTGATCTCCTATCTGTTCTGGGGAGAATTTATCGACCGAAGAGGTCCTTTGAATGCCCTTTGGCTGGTGATGCTGCTGGTGAGCTTTGTCCCTGCTCTATACTCGTTTGCTTCCGACATCCGGTTTGTCGCCGTAGCCACTGTCTTTTCGGGACTGAGCTCGGGTGGGATAGAATTGGTCAGAGTGAATTACATAACCAGAATCGCCGGGTATGAACAGGTACAGAACTACTGGGGGGTTGATTATACGCTGATGGGTCTGAGGGGGATAATCGCCCCCTTCGCAGGAGTGGGGCTAATGCATCTGGTGGGAATGAGAGCTGCTTTTCTGGTCAGCTTCGGATTGATATTGTGCAGCTTCGTGGCCATGAGACGTTTTGCCCGAGGAGAGCAGAAAAAACTACCCGAAATAAAAACTTGAAATAGACCTAAGGTGCTCTATTATGACAGTTGATGGAGGAATTCATGAGCCGCTTAAAGACCAGATATGTGGGGTTAGAGTTGAGTTCGCCGATAGTTGTGGCCTCAGCCGGAATCACCGAGACGGTGGAGAGGATGCAGAAGGCCCAGGAGTGCGGCGCCGGCGCTGTGGTGATGAAGTCTTTGTTCGAGAAAGAGATATGCAGAGTAGCCCCTACTCCCAGGTTTCGTATCCTGAAGCATAATCTGGGCAAAGAGAGGACATTCACCTTCATGTCCTACGAGCAGGCCTCTGAGTGGGGTCCCCAGCGCTATGCCGAGGAGGTTGCCAGGGCAAAGGCAGAACTGGATATCAGGGTCATTCCCAGCATTAACTGTGTTACTGAAGAAGGATGGTTAAGTTATGCTAAGATGATGGAAGAGGCAGGTGCCGATGCCCTGGAGCTCAATGTCTCCTGTCCACACAGCTCCATCACCTTCAGCGGCGAAGATGTGGAAAACCGTATCTACCAGGTAGTTAGGTTGGTTCGGGAAAGTGTCTCTCTGCCGATTATCCCCAAGCTCAGCCCGATGTTGACCAATCCGTTACGCGTCGCCAAGCGACTGGAGGAGATCGGGGCAAACGGGGTAACGATTTTCAATCGGATGACCGGGCTGGACATAGATATCGAAGACCAGGTGCCCACAATGCCAGGAGGCTACGCTGGACACGGAGGGCCGTGGGCTGTTCAGTATCCACTCAGGTGGATAAGCGCTATCCGTCCTCAGGTGGAGATGGATATCGCAGCCTCCGGCGGGGTAACCAGTTGGGAGGATGTGGTCAAATACCTGCTGGCAGGGGCAACGGTAGTCCAGGTCTGCACCGCAGTGATATTGAACGGATACAGGATTATCGAAGAACTTTGCCGAGGGGTGGAAGATTATATGATTCGGAAAGGCTACCGAAGTCTGAACCAGTTTCGGGGCAAGGTATGCAGTCGCATCCTCACCACCGAGGAGATACCCCGAGAGCACACGCTGGTGGCCAGGATAGACCCCGAACCAACTGCACCCTGTCAGGTGGCTTGCCCTGTAGCTGTGCCGATTCAGGCCTTTGTTCGGCTCATAGCCGAAAGAGAGTTTGAGGAGGCATGGCGGCAGGTGAAATCAAAGGATCCCCTGCAGCGGATCTTGAGTTCGGTCTGTCCCGGGTTCTGTGAGCAAGAATGTACCCATACCTTGTTAGACAGATCCGTTTCGATTATGGCTCTCAAAAGGTTTATTCTCGACTGGGGAAGGAAAAGAGGGCTCATTTTCCAGTATCAGAAGGCTGCTGAGATGTCAGGCAAGAAGGTGGCGGTGATTGGCTCTGGTCCGGCCGGACTCACTGCCGCCTTCGATCTGGCGCGAGCAGGTCATCAGGTGACCATTTTTGAGGCCCAACCCGTGGCTGGAGGAATGCTCTCCTTGGGCATTCCGGAATTCCGGTTGCCCAGAGACCTTGTCCACCAGGAGATTGCGGAAATAGAGGAGATGGGTGTGGAGATCTGCCTGAGCAGACCTATTCGCTCCTTAGATGAACTCACCGATTACGACGCAGTGTTCCTGGGAATAGGGGCGTTGAGGAACCGAGACCTTGGAGTTCCCGGAGAGGATGCCCAGGGGGTAAGCTATGGCCTGGATTTTCTCCGCAGACTCAATCAGGGAGAGCCCGTTAGGGTAGGGGAGAGGGTAGTGGTTGTCGGCGGCGGCAACACCGCCGTAGATGCAGCCCGCGCAGCAATCAGGTTGGGCGCTAAGGAGGTCTTCCTGGCCTATCGGCGCACTAAGGACGAGATGCCAGCCGACCTCCGGGAAGTCCACGAGGCAGAAGCAGAAGGGGTGAAAATCCTGTTCTTAGTGGTGCCCAATCAGATTATCACTGAAGGAGGCAGTGCAGTTGCTTTGAGGTGTAGTAACCTCTATTTGGCTGCGTCTGACCAGAGCGGTCGGCGCCGTCCCCAGGTGGTGGAGGGAACCGAGTTCCATTTGGCGGCAGATACAATTATTCTCGCCTTAGGGCAGTCGGTCGACCTGACGATAGATTCCTTAGAGACCACTGCACAGGGTACAATTAAAACGGATGAAATGGGCCGCACTAACAAAGAGGGGATCTTTGCCGGCGGCGATGCTGTCTTGGGCCCGGCTACTGTGGCTGAGGCCGTAGCCAGCGGCAGAAAGGCAGCGGTTGCCATAGATAGGTATCTAAGAGGCGAGGGCAACGCCTTCCTCCAGCCAGAATCTCCAATGAAGGCAGTAGACAAATGGGCGGCCTGGCGGCGGAATTCCCATATTGAGATGGAGAAGGAACCCAGGACTATCCCTCAGATTCTAAATGAAGAGCAGGCTGTGATGGAGGCAAGAAGATGTCTGGCCTGCGGGTGTGGGGTAGGATGTGATCTTTGCCACCAGATCTGCATCTACTCTGCGGTAGAAAAAGTAGGCAGTAAGTACAGAATTAATAGTGAAAAGTGCGATGGCTGCGGGCTCTGTGTGCAGAGATGTCCAAACCAGACAATCTCTATGGTACCCAGGCCGGTTCAGGGGTGAGCTTTGAGTAGACAAAGAATGCGCAGGGAGGCCAAGGCGATATTCCAGGCCTCCGTAGAGGCGGCCGATCCTTCCCGGTGTATCCACCAGAATGTTCGGCTATGCCAGGAGGTTCTGCAGATCGGCCAGACTAGTTACCACTTGAGTGATTTTCGTAGAATCTTTGTGATAGGGGCGGGCAAGGCCTCAGTTCCTATGGCACAGGCGGTCGAGCAGATCCTGGCCGATCGAATCACCCGAGGGGTGATAAACACAAAATACGGACACTCCCGCCCTTTGCAGAGGATCGAGGTGAACGAGGCTGGCCATCCTCTGCCGGATGAGAGGGGGGTGGAGGGAACAGAGAAGATAGTGAAGCTTCTAAAAGAAGCTGACAAGGAGACATTGGTCCTCTGCCTTCTCTCCGGCGGTGGTTCTGCCCTGATGCCTCATCCGGCTGCCGGGATATCCTTAGAGGAGAAACAGCAGACCACCCAGCGGCTCCTGCAGAGCGGGGCAAGCATCGAGGAGACCAATGCCATCAGGAAACATCTTTCCGGGATCAAAGGCGGCCGGCTCTGTCAACTCGCCCACCCTGCCCGGGTGGTCACCCTCATCCTCTCTGATGTGGTGGGAAACAAACTGGAGACAATTGCCTCTGGCCCCACTGTTGCCGACCCGTCAACCTTTGCCGACTGCCTCCGGATTGTTGAACGTTACGACCTTGTGGGTCGGTTAGCCCCCAGTGTAATCCGTCGCCTTCAGGCCGGAGTTCGCGGGGGAGTAGAAGAGACGCCCAAGCCAGGTGATAGAATATTCTCCTCTTGCCAGAATTTGGTTGTAGGTGACAACCGGCTGGCAGTTGAGGCAGCCCGTGCAAAGGCAATCTCTCTTGGTTATAACACCCTGGTGCTGTCTACCCAAATAGAGGGTGAGGCCCGGGAGGTAGCCAGAGTCTACGCTGCTCTGGCCAAAGAGGTACTTTCTTCCGGCAACCCTGTTGGTTCGCCAGCTTGCTTCATCGGCGGCGGAGAGACGACAGTCACCGTGAAAGGAGAGGGTAAGGGGGGAAGAAACCAGGAGTTGGTCTTGGCAGCAGCGGTTCAGATCGATGGCCTCCGGGACGTGGTGATTCTAAGTGGAGGCACCGACGGAACCGACGGGCCTACCGACGCTGCTGGAGCCGTGGCTGATGGCCAGACAGTCAGGCGGGCAAAGCAGATGGGACTCTCTGCCTCTGACTGCCTCAGGGAGAACGACTCCTATCAGTTCTTTAGAGCGCTGGGTGACTTACTGATGACCGGTCCCACCGGGACAAATGTGATGGACATTCAGATTGTGCTGGTGAGGTAGGAGGGCGTTTATCTGGGAGGATTGGGTTCTTCTGTGGAGAAGGTGTGGGCAATAATCTCCAGGTGCCTCAGATAGGGTTCTTTGTCGAAGGCCGGGGCGCAAAGGGCGATATCCACCATAAACGACCGGCCAGAAGGGGAATCTACAAAAAACCAGGTACGAAATGGTCCTCCCGCCAATTTCTCCCTGTTCTCCCAGAGTCCGTCTAATCTCACCGCTTCTCTTGCCCCGAAGGTGGTTCTGCTCACCTCAGTCAGCGGTAGAACTACCCGATCTCCCTGGTAACAGAGCTGGCAGATCTGGTTGCGCCTTCTTGCCCAGAATTCCTTTTCTGTGGTTTCACTAACCTTCGCCCCCTTTTGAAGGCTTTCCCAGTGGACAAAGAGCCATCTGTCGGGATTTCGCTTTCTGATCCAGACGAAGCTGCTGTCGGCCGACTGCCTCTCTATTTCATATCCCGAAGGGAGGCGAATCGACCAGCCGAACCTCTCCCATAACTGCTTCTCGGCCTGCTGTTGCCATCCTTTAGCGTAAAGCCATGCCTCGATCTTTTGGTCAAGGCATCTCTCCATCAGCTCGAATATCTCCGAGGCGTGGACCTGCAGTCTTCTGTTTAGTGTCTGGTTGTCTTTTGCCGTCAATACCAGAAGCACCTGTTCTTTTGCCCACACATCCTTTTTGACAAACATGTAAGCCGAATCGTCTTCTACCATGTTCAGGGCTCTGGACGTAAGCAGAGACTTTATTAACTGGGCAGCCTGGCCCTGTGAGTGAAGCGAGGAGAGCAGCAGCAGATTCTTCCACTGGCGGTAGAAGTCAAAATCTTTCGGCTTCTGGAACTCTAAGGTGAAAACTCTCTCTATCTGGGGTGTTCGCACCTGCTTCTCGAAGATGTGCCGGAGCTGTTTTTCAAACAGTTCTCTCTCCAGGCTGTCGGCTATAACCACGATCTCGTGGTTGGAACCCATCCCCTCGGGAAGAGGACGGGAGCAGCCCAGAAAAGCAGCTCCCAGGCAAAGATAGGCCGGAAGCCACCTACAAATGCCCCTCATTGTGAACCTTCTGCTTAAAAAACTCCACCGTTTTCACAAGACCTTGTTCTAGTGAAATTTCCGGATACCATTCTAGGACTTTTTTGGCCCGGGTGTTGTCTAAGCAGGAGAATCTTATATCCCCAGGCCTTTCTGGAAGATGGACCATCGGAGAGTTGTCGCCTGTCGCCTTTTGGACCTGCCCGAACAGTTGGTTGATAGTGGTCTGGGTGTTAGTGCTGATGTTAAAGATGCCTGATTTGACAGATTCTGCTCTGATGGCGCAGAGGTTGGCGGAGGCCACGTCCGCCACATAGACGAAGTCACGCGTCTGGAGGCCATCGCCGTAGATGACGGCCTGTTCTCCCCTGAGCATCTGATTAACGAAGATACAGACAACCCCAGCCTCTCCGCAGGCATCCTGGCGAGGTCCGTAGACATTGGCATAACGCAAAACAACGTACTCTATGCCGTAGGTGAGACGATAAACGTGCAAGTAAGATTCCACTGTATGCTTACTTATTCCATATGGGGAGAGAGGTTGGATAGGACTCTCTTCGGTCACGGGCAGGCCAGTGGGATGTCCGTAGACAGCGGCTGAAGAGGCATAGACCACTTTTTTGACGCCTTGTGACCGACAGCACTCCAGCAGATTCAGTGTGCCCAGCACATTGACCCGGGCGTCTTCTATCGGGTCTTTGAGCGAGACCGGCACGCTGGGCTGGGCGGCCTGGTGGATCACAAACTCTGGGGACTCAGCACGAAACACCTCTTCCAGATGGCTGTCTCTGATGTCGAGGTGGTAGAATCGAGCCTGGGGGTTTAGATTCTCACGCTTGCCGCTGGAGAGGTCGTCCACCACCGCTGTTTCATAGCCTTCTTGAACCAATTTATCCACGATGTGAGAGCCGATAAAGCCCGCTCCCCCGGTGACCAGAACTCTCATTAGTCTCTCCTTATGATGATTTAGGAGTTAACCGCAAAGGCCTCAGAGGGGGCGCAAAGAGCGCAAAGTCCAGTCCCTGATTCGAAGTATAAATTATAACATATCTTCCCGACAATAGCAAGGCCTTTTTGGTCAGCCGCGCTATTCACAAACAGAGGCAAATGCAGTTTTCCCAGATTCGGAAAAAACCCCTGTGAAGATTTTTCTGGCTACTGCACAAATTATGACGAAAAATGCCGGTCTCACAGGAAACATGCTCTATTTCACCTTGAAAACAGACCTGGGATGCGTCTCCAGACGCCGATGGAATCGGGCTCTGGAGAGCTCTCCCACAGAAATAGATATCTTAGGTGAGCCCACAGTGCTGTCAAGAGCTCATTTTCCCGACAGAACCTGCAGATGTGTCAAATTAGATGTGGTATCACTGCGTAAGTTCAAAAATTACGTGGTCCATCTGTATCAAAAGTCGACTACTTCGGATAACAGTAAAGAACCGAACAGGTCATAAGGCAGGTGATGATTTCATGGACTCACATTAGTCATTTGCGACCTCTGCGAGTTTTTGCGAACTTTGCGGTTAAAAATACCTTCTGGTACACCTCCTCTTGCCTGTCCCTAGAGGGGGAAAACGTTTGTAGCAGATATGGCTGGCCATTTATTCGAAGCCCATCTGACGACAATATCTCTTTCTATTTTCCACGAATTTTTCGAATCTGGGACTATGTATAAAACTCTCTTGACATTGCTCTCTTACAGTATTATTATTTATGACTGGCAGTAGAAAGTAAATGGGCTCAATCCTCTGCCAAGAATTATCGCTCTTGACGATGAGACGGCAGGGTGATCTCTTGTTTTATGCTGGTTGAGCATCACTTCGCTATCGCTCACAATGACTATTGAAAACCCAGGACTCCAAAAAGCCTAATCTGGCTTTCCGGTATATTGGGACAGTGAGCGAAAGCTTGTATTGGACTTCGAACTTTGCAGAAATATCAAGAAAGATGACTTTCCGGATGAAGGCTATCGGAGAGACCGTCTCAGTGGCGGCACCGAAGAGGCAAGGCCCACCCGCGGTCGAAACTTTCAGGTAAAAGGACGATAGCTGGACGGAGCCTCTGGAGAGAGCCTTTCAATAGGCCACCAAAGGGGTAATCTCTCAGGTGAAAGGACAGAGGGCAGCAGTTTCTCGCCCCCCTGTCCTTTTCTATTTTTCACACAATTGTGGTCATTCTTACGCCAGGAGCAAAGCTATGTCAAAGGTCACTGCCCTACACCAGATTCACCTAAATTTAGGGGCAAAAATGGTCCGGTTTGCCGGTTGGCAGATGCCCGTGCAGTACACCAGCATCTCTGAAGAACACCGCTTGGTGAGAGAATCCGCAGGCCTGTTCGACCTCTCCCATATGGGAGAGATAAGACTACGGGGCAAGGGGGCTTTTCAGTTGGCACAACGGCTGGTTACCAACGACCTTGCGCGCCTGAACCCCGGAGAGGTGTTGTACGCTCCTATGTGTAACCCCCATGGCGGCATCTTAGACGACCTTCTGGTATACAGAACAGACCAGGAGGATTTCCTGTTGGTGGTAAACGCCGCCAACACTGAAAAAGACTACGCCTGGATTAAAAGACAGAGTAAGGAAGATGCGGGGGTGCAGGTAGAGAACATAAGCGAGGAGATTTCCCTCATAGCCCTCCAGGGACCCAAGGCAGAGGAGATTCTAACAGGATTGACCGAGGCCAATCTCTCTCAACTTCCTTATTACCACTTCACTCGGGTAGAAGTAGGAGGTGTCAGCGCCTTTTTGTCCCGCACCGGTTACACCGGAGAAGACGGCTTTGAGCTTTACATCGCTTGGCCTGAAGCACCGAAGCTGTGGAACTTCCTTTTGCAAGCGGGGAAGTCCTGCACACTTAAACCCATAGGCTTAGGGGCACGTGACACCCTGAGATTGGAGATGGGATACCGACTCTGGGGCAATGACATCGACGAAACTACCTCTCCTTTCGAGGCAGCACTGGACTGGACCGTCAAACTGAACAAGGGCGATTTCATCGGCAGAAAAGCTCTGGAAAAACAGAAAAAAGAAGGTGTAAGACGAAGACTGGTCGGATTCCAGATGGAAAGCAGGATAGCCCCCCGAAAAGGATACCCCCTTTTTGCTGAAGCGCTGAAGATTGGGGAGGTGACCAGCGGCTCTTTCTCTCCCACGCTCCAGAAAGGAATCGGCTTAGGATATGTAAAGCTTCAATATACCCGCCCTGGTACCAGCATCTCCGTGGGGATAAGGGGGGGAAACTACCCGGCGAGGATTGTCCATCTGCCTTTTTGTAAACCACGGGTAAAAAAGACAACAGATTAACTGGATAATGCCGAAATCCAGAATGTCAAACTCAAAGGCCTAAACGAGCAAAACCTGCTTTTGAGACATTTCTTTTGAGTTCCTTGTTCATAATCTAACAAGCTCAGGTAGATAAACGATTCAACCATCAAAAAAGTGGAGGAGGGAGACGATGTACCCGGAAGGGCTTAGATACACCAAGACCCATGAGTGGTTGAAGGTAGAGGATAGTAGAGGGAAGGTGGGGATAACCTACTATGCTCAGGATCGCCTGGGTGACGTCACCTTTGTCGAGCTTCCTCAAGTGGGAACGGAATTGACCAAAGGAGAAAGCTTTGGCACAGTGGAGTCGTTTAAGGCGGTCTCTGAACTTTATGCCCCGGTGGGCGGCAAGGTGTTCCAGGTGAACGAGAGACTGGTGGAGAGGCCAGAGTTGATCAATCAGGACCCTTACGGGGAGGGGTGGATTTTAGTGGTGGAGATTGCCAATCCTGCAGAGATGGAGGAGCTTCTGAGCCCCAGCGACTACCAGCAATGGGTGAAACAACAGGAGGAGGTGGGGTAAGATGCGCTACATCCCCAACACCGATGAGGATCGAAGAGAGATGCTCCAGACCATCGGTCTAGCCGGTGTAGAGGAGCTTTTCTCTGACGTTCCGCTCCAGGTGAAGCTCGAAGCTCCATTGAAGCTGCCTTCTGCTCTGTCTGAACAGGAACTGGTAGAACATGCCCGACGACTGAGTGCTGAGAACGTAAACATAGACGAATATGTCTGTTTTCGAGGAGCGGGGGCCTACGACCATTTCATCCCCAGCGTGGTGAGACATATACTCTCCAGGGCCGAATTCTACACCTCCTATACCCCTTATCAGCCAGAGATAAGTCAGGGGACACTGCAGGCCATCTACGAATACCAGAGCCTGATCTGCCAGCTTACCGAGATGGAGGTCTCCAATGCCTCGATGTATGATGGAGCCTCCGCCTTAGCTGAAGCGGTCCTTATGAGCCACCGGGTGACCGGCAGAGACAAGGTCTTTCTTTCCCGAGCCCTCCATCCCGAATATCGACAGGTGGTGAGGACCTACCTTCAGGGAATGCCTGTAAAGGCCGCAGAGATACCCTGTGCTTCAGGCCTGACAGACATAGACTGGTTAAAGAGAAAGCTGGACGACCAGGTGGCCTCGGTAGTGGTACAGCACCCGAATTTCTTCGGCCTGCTGGAAGAGGCCGATGAGATTTCCCAGATAGCCCATCAGGTGGGGGCCTTGTTTGTAGTAAGCGTCGATCCCATCTCCCTGGGGATTCTACAACCCCCAGGGGCCTACGGAGCAGACATTGCCGTGGGCGAAGGACAGGCCCTGGGAGGCGAGATCTGTTTCGGAGGGCCTTACCTGGGCTTTTTTGCCACCCGAGAGCAGTTCCTACGCAATATGCCGGGCCGACTGGTAGGGGCAACCGTCGACTCAGAGGGCAGACGCGGGTTTGTACTGACGCTTCAGACCAGGGAACAACACATCCGCCGGGCAAAAGCCACCTCTAATATCTGCTCCAATGAATCTTTAAACGCTTTAGCTGCAACTGTTTACTTGACAACCGTCGGAAAAGAAGGCCTGCGGGAAGTCGCACTCCTCTGCCTGAGAAAGGCCCACTACGCCTGGAGAGAGGTCTTGAAACTGAGCGGGTTCTCCTCCCTCTTCCCCGGGGCTTTCTTCAAAGAGTTCACCGTCAGTTGCCCCTCCTCTCCAGAAAGGATCAACCAGAGCCTGTTGAAGAGAAAGATAATCGGCGGGTTAGAACTGAAGAGATTCTACCCCGAATACCCAAATGGGCTTTTGGTCTGTGTTACCGAGAAACGGACAAAAGAACAGATAGATGGGTTTGTTAAGGCGTTAAAGGAGAGTGGAGAACAGCAATGAAAGAAAGGCTGGTCTTTGAGATAAGCAGAAAGGGTAGGGTAGGGGTCTCTCTGCCCCGATGTGATGTTCCCCAGGATGAGCTGGAAAGGCTTATCCCCAGGCGACACCTCCGTAAGAATCTGCCTTTGCCTGAGTTAAGTGAGCCTGAGGTGGTTAGACATTTCACCCGGCTCTCGCAGCTAAACTACGCCGTAGACACCGGGTTCTATCCCTTAGGCTCCTGTACTATGAAGTACAACCCTAAGGTGAACGAGGAGATAGCCTCGCTTCCCGGACTGACTCGACTTCACCCTTACCAGCCGGAAGAGCTCTGTCAGGGGGCTCTGCGGTTGATGTACGAGTTGGGGGAGTATCTGGCCCAGATAGGGGGAATGGATGCTGTTTGTCTCCAGCCGGCGGCCGGTGCCCACGGCGAGCTTACCGGGATGCTTATCATTCGAGCCTACTTCGAACACAAGGGGCAGAGGCGCCACAAGGTGATCATTCCTGACTCTGCCCACGGCACCAATCCAGCCAGCGCTGCCCTCTGCGGCTATCAGGCCATAGAAGTTAAGTCTGACGAAAGAGGGTGCGTGGATGTAGATGACCTCAAAAGGCTCGTGGATGAGGATGTGGCTGCCATTATGCTTACCAATCCCAACACCTTAGGGCTCTTCGAGGAGAATATTTTGGAGATAGCCGATATAGTTCACCGAGCCGGAGGGCTGCTTTACTGTGACGGGGCCAATCTGAATGCCCTTCTGGGAGTGGCCCGCCCCGGAGATATGGGGTTTGACCTGCTCCACTTCAACCTTCACAAGACCTTCTCCACTCCCCACGGCGGAGGTGGGCCCGGCTCAGGCCCGCTGGGAGTGAAGAGGGCCCTGGCACCATTTCTGCCTGTGCCGGTGGTGGTAAAACAGGAGGGCCGGTATCTTCTTGACTACAACCGCCCGCTCTCAATAGGGAAGGTGAGGAGTTTTTACGGCAATTTCGGCGTGATGGTCAAAGCCTACGCCTATCTGCTCAGTCTGGGTCCAGAGGGGCTCCGCCGGGTGGCAGAGAACGCTGTGCTCAACGCCAATTATCTTATGAAAAGGCTCAAAGATCACTATCACCTCCCCTACGACCGTATCTGTAAACACGAGTTTGTTCTCTCTGGGGCAAAGCAGAAAAAGAGGGGAGTCAGGGTCCTGGACATCGCCAAGCGCCTCATTGATTATGGTTTTCATCCTCCTACCATCTATTTCCCCCTGATTGTGAACGAGGCCCTGATGATTGAACCGACGGAGACGGAGTCGAGACAGACCTTAGACCGGTTTGCTGAGGCGCAGATAAAGATAGCCCAGGAGGATGTGGAAAGCCTCAGACCTGCCCCTCACCATACCCCTGTAGGGCGGCTGGATGAGGTGACAGCAGCCAGAAAACCGAACCTGAGGTGGAACCAATGAGATGGCGCCTGCTGCAAACCGGTTTCTGCGGGGCAGCCTATAATATGGCGGTCGAGGAGGCGATCCTGCTCGCCTGTATCCAGGGAGAGGTACCTCCTACCCTCAGATTCTACGGCTGGAAGCCAGCGGCAGTCTCAGTGGGTTATTTCCAGAGTATGCTCAAAGAGGTAGATGTGGATGCCTGCAGAAGACTGGGCATAGACTATGTGCGCCGCCCCACCGGTGGAAGAGCTGTGCTGCACGACAGAGAGGTCACGTACAGTGTAGTAGCCCCCCTGGAGATCGCACTTTTGCCAGAGGGACTACTGGGCTCTTATCGGGCCATCAGTGAGGCTATTCAGGAGGGGCTGAGACTGCTTGGGATACAGGCGACGATAGTTTCGCCAGAATCGAGGAGTAGAGGCAAGGAGCGTTCGGCTGCTTGCTTCAACATCTCCTCTCAGTGTGAGCTTGCTGTTGGTGGCAAAAAGGTGGTGGGCAGTGCTCAGCTCCGTCGGGAAAAGACTATCCTACAGCATGGCTCCATCCCTATAGATTTGGATATAAACAGGTTGTTCACGGTGGTGAGGACCCCTGTTGAGCAGAAGGCCTGTTTGATCCAGCAGGCCCGGGAGAGAATGGCGGGCCTAAGGCAGATTCTCGGCCGCACAGTGAGCTTTGGTGAACTTGTCCGGGCATTGAAGATAGGGTGGGAGAGGAGGTTTGGGGCGGAGTTGGTTCCAGGTGAGCTTTCCCCCGGAGAGCGGAAGCTTTCAGAGAAGCTGGCCAGGGAGAAATATTCGGCCTGCCAGTGGAACTTCTTGCGATAGGAGACGGCGGTACGGCAGTCCCGCTACAATTCCTTCCTAAGGGCATGAGGCAGAGACCTTAATCCCCTTGTCACAATTGCGGCCACCTGGAGTCTATGAGATGAGGAGGTGGGTGTCATTTTGCTCAGCCTTCGAACAGAAAGCAGACCACACCCCCGTCCTCTATCTCGTATTCTTCCCCTTCGATCTGCACCAGTCCCCGCTGGTGCAGCTCTGCCATTTTCCTGTATCTCTCCAAGTCTTCATCTCAGATTCGGGAAAAAACTCCCCGGAAGATTTCTCCATCTGTTGCACAGATTCTCCTGAAAAATGGCAATTTCGCAGAAAACGTGCTCTCCTCTACCTTGAAAACAGATTGTAGGAGGCGTCTGCAGACGTCGATGGAATCGGGCTCTGGAGAGCCCTCCCACAGAAATAGATATCTGAGCTGGGCCCATAGTACTGCCACCAACTCCA
>Ga0164318_10004044_pt1 | contig 14000 bp, 15 predicted proteins | sample GuaBasSedimGuay9_FD_113734 | JGI IMG/M metagenome (GOLD analysis project Ga0164318, IMG submission 113734) | Subseafloor sediment microbial communities from Guaymas Basin, Gulf of California, Mexico - Guay9, Core 4571-4, 0-3 cm | ecosystem: Environmental > Aquatic > Marine > Hydrothermal vents...
AAGAAACTTAAATCTCCCCAGAGAATATACCTATTATTGATACTGCTTATCCTAATTGGGGTGGTTTGGGGAAAGGGTATTATCGTTAACAAGTAATGGGCAACTTGCCTGGTCGAGCTTTCAAAGGAGCAGCATGTTACCGCTCTGCCAAAAGAGTGAACTCTATCTTTTTAAAAGAAACGAACAGGGATTCACATTTGTGGAGACCTTGTTGACCTTGGCCATTATGGCGGTGTTGTCGGCTGCCATAGTAGGTTTGTTGAATACATTAATCGCTCTGGAAATTCGACAGGAAGGGAAACAAATTTGTCTCTATTTGGCACGTGAAGGGCTGGAGGAAGTATTGCATGTTCGAAATCAAGAAGGATTTGATGCAATTACTTCTAACCGATTTTCCCAATCGGAAACCATTGAAGGATATCCCCAATTTTCCCGTCAGATAGTGGTGGAAGATGTGTCTGTAGATTTAAAGAAGGTCACTGTTACAGTAACCAGAGCGAATGATTTTTCACAAACTTTGTCATTGCTTCTGGGTATGTACTAGACCAATTTGAAATCACAAGATGGAAAAGGCTAAATCTAAAAGTCAATATCGTTTTCTTTTTTTCGGCAAGTTGACAACACTTCAAGCTGGTGTTACCCTGGTAGAAATGCTGCTTGTAATTGCTGTGTTAGGAATTCTATTTGTAGCATTGATGAATATTTTTCAGGTAAGTGTTACTTCGTTCGATAAAATCACTACTCGAAGTAATTTTTATCATAATGCTGCAAAATTGCTAAATTTGATTGTTGATGAAATAAAAGGCGTAGATCAGATGAAAGTGGTGGGAGACAGCAGCTTGAGTTTTCAAAAATCAGGCACAGAGTTTCGCTATCGTCTACATCAGGTGGATGGACAGTATTATTTGATTCGTGAGAAAAAACTATTTAGTGGAGAATGGGAGCAAAGTCCCAAAATCCTATTAGCCCAGTTTCCAGCGCCAGCTCCGATGCTTAAGTTTGAAAAAAAATCCCCGCGACAGCTTTTCATTGAGATCTGTCAAAACAACAAAAAGATGTCCACAACGGGTTTTTGCCGTATCGGAAAATGAAACCAAATATGCCAATATGGAAAACAGAACAGGGAATGATATTCGCCTTAGCTACCATTCTGATGGTAGTTTTGTTAGCTTTAGGGATTGCTTTGGGTGCATTCCTTTGGGTGCAACATTCGAGTTTTATTCGGACAGCAGGGGGAACCAAAGCGCTTTACTATGCTGAAAGTGGAGTTGAGCATGTTCTGGCAAAGCAATTGAAATATGTGGAAGATTGGCGTTCACTGGCAAACAATACCTTATTGCAAGACTACCCTTTTGCTGACGGCTACTACACGGTAATCGTAGAATCCGCACAGGAAGATCAGCTGCTTCTGCATGCTATCGGAAAGTATGATAATTGGAGTCGTGATTTATGGGTAACTGTAAAACGCGACAAGGATACTTCCCCCAATTCCATCTGGTTTACTGATTGGCGCGATCAGCTTGTTGAAAATTTACTTGGGGAATAGAAATGGCACAAATTTTTAACTTGAGAAATAAGAATACTGCAATTGGTTTCGACTGGGGAACAAGCAGTGTAAAGATTGTCGGCCTTAAGCGAAAAGGTGACCAGTACGAATTGTCTCATTGTGTTCTTTTGGAGTTTCCCTTAGATTGTTCTGATGAGCAGAAGCAGCAGACAATAAAAAAACAACTGAGCAAATCATATTTTCAAAATGTACCTGTGATGGTTGGGTTACCAGGGGGCAGTATGAATATCCGCTATATTAAATTGCCAGAAATGTCGGCAAAGGATTTCCAAAACGCAGCGATCTGGGAAGTAAGCGAAGAACTTTTGTACGATCTTTCTGCTGCACTGATTTACACTGAACTTTTGGATACTTTTCAAGATGGAGATTTGCGAAAAGCTTATGGAGTAGTCGCGGCTGTTCCCAGAGAACGATTACAAAAAGAAGTTACTAAATTCAAAAGGTTTTTCCCTAAATTTAGAGGTTTTGGGATAGACGCATTTGCTGCTACCACCGCAGTGGTAGCTAACGAATTAGCAGATTCTAAAGTGATAGCTGTTCTGGATATTGGAGCACGTTGGAGTAAGTTAGTAATAGTAAGCAACGGAAAAATAATGGGAGAACGAGAAATCGGATTTGGTACCATACAAATAAATGAAGAGATGCATTCTGTCTTTGGAATTGAGATGGCAGAGACAGAAATCTTGAAGAGAAAAATCCACATTGTTTCTAACAATGGTGAAAATGAATTCGTCTGTCTGGTAAAGGATAAAGAAACATGCGTTGAAGCCGTAAAATTTATTCTGGAACAATTGATCCAGGAGCTACGGTTGTCATTACAGTTTTTTGCAGCTCAACTTCGACAGGATATTAACAAAGTCTATCTTACTGGTGGGGGGGCTTTAATGAAAGGTATCGAGTTGTACTTTGCTGAGAAATTAGCTTTACCAGTAGAGATAGCTAATCCTTTTCAAAAAATTTTACTAAATGATGAACTTTTTGAAAAAGATGAGATCCAACTCAAGGCTACTCAATTTGCTACAGCCGTAGGCCTGGCAATGAGCGCGCTGGGAAAATCTTGCAAGGGGAATTTTGATCCATTTGAGCTTTTAGTAGAAAAAAAGAAAGAAGAACAAAAAGAATGGATTACTTTACGCATTTCTTCGCTTTCTGCGCTGATGATTGTTTTGGGAATGCTCCTATTTTTAGATTGGCGCCTGCAATACTTAAAACTACACAATAGTGTGTTGGGTCACTATCTTGAAAATTTTCAGCAAAAACAAAATAAGGTAGAAAAGATAATTTTTCAAACTGGAAATATTAATAGCAAGTTTAGAGCTATTTTGAAAGCAAAACAACAACAACCTCACTGGTCTGCTCTGTTAGACGAGATTAGCCAATGTATTCCATTTGGGGTGTGGCTGACTAAAATTAAGGTAAATCCTGCGAGTCAATCTGATGGCGAAAATATTGAGTACTTAGAGTCTCCCTCAAGTTCTGCATTTGTACTCGAGATGCAAGGGAAAGCTTTGTTTGCTTATCAACTACGTCGGTTTTATGGACAGATGCAAAAATCAAAGTTTTGTACCAACGTGGTGCTCAAAAAAATGGTCCTGGGTCAGGAGAAACAGCGCTCCGTCCTGAATTTTCACATTGTTAGTACCATTAATAAAAATGCTGAATCTAAGCGTCAGCTCGATTTAGATCGATGATACCAATAAAAGCTAAAAGAGTTATTTTCCCAATAACCACTGGGCTGGTAGTTGTAGTGATAACTTTTGCAGCAGTTATTCCCAAGCTAAAAGACTATCACCAGCAAAAAGCTGAATATGAGAAGTTTTGTCGACAGCTCAAGCAAATTTCTCAATATGGTGACATCTTGCTCAGAAAGCGACATCTCTATTTGGAAATTGCAAAAAAATGGGAAAGTTTCTCGAAAGAGTTCCAGCATCTTAATACTGAAAAAGATATTATAAAAAATTTTGTCAATCAAGATACCCGGTCTAACCTAAAGATTCAGTATTTTGAGCATAATTATGAACAACAAGCCGAGGGCGGTAAAGTAATCTATTTCACATTGCAAGTTCAGGGTTATTTTGAAGACATTAGAAATTACCTTGAACAATTGGAAAATACTTTTCCTGTTATTACGGTTACTCAGCTTACTATGAAACCTGACGAGCGTTTTTCTGGATCTAAACGAATGCTGACTGCTACCATTCAGGGGAATGTGTTGGTAGTATTGTGAGTGCAAATAGTCGATTGGGCTTACATCAATAATGAAGTCCTCTATTTTATTGCAGTAACAATTTAGCACAGCCATGAAACGTAAAACTATAGGATTGATCATTCTTGGGGTTCTATTATTGATTTTTATTGGTTCGTATTTCCATCGAAGAGTACAGTTTTCAAAAACATGTCGATCGTCAGTTGCGCAGACAATGATTTCAGAGGTCAGCATCGATTCAACACTTGTTAGATGGATATTAACTGGAAGTGATTTTACATCTCGGAGAAAACCTATTTTGTCGAGACAAAGAAGGAGACGAGACCCTTTTCAACCCCCTTTTACCAAATCAACAAAATCAGTTTCCAATCTTCAAACAATACGACTTCGATTAGAGGGAATTGTTGCTCGAGGTGGGACACGAAAAGCCATCATCAGTGGAAAAACTTATTCTCTCGGCGATTGGATATTGGGTAAGAAAATTGTTGAAATTGGTTCCGACTATGTTGTCTTACAATCTTCAAATAGCAAAAGGATTTTAAGCCTCTTTAATTAAAGGAAGTTACATTATGTTAAGAAGATTAGTGTTATTTATTGGCTTGGTGGTTTTCGGCGTGGGTTGTGCCAGTTCTTCGCACCAACCGAAAAGATGGTTGTCCCCCAATTGGCCAAATTTCTCTATGCAAGTTAACGATTCAGACACTCTGACCACCAATAAGCTTTCTGATCAAAATAGCCCAGAGGATACATCGGTGCGATTATCTTTTAATTTTCAAAATGCCAGTTTAGCCCGAGTGTTGAAAATTATTGCAGAAGAATATGGAGCGAATTTTACTACCCAGGGAACGATTGAAGGCAAGGTAACGGTAGTGGTAAGGAATGCTACTCTTCCTGAAGCTCTTGCTGCTGTTCTTTCACAAACTCCTTACGATTATGTGTTGAAAAAAGAGAGTTTCCAAATTCTTGCTCCTGGCGAACGAATAACCAGAATTTATCAACTTAAGTTCGCTAACGCAGTAAATGTGGCAAATATGCTGGACGGTCTCTCTGAGACTGCAATAATCAGACCTAATGAACGTACCAATCAACTGGTAATTGATGATTTTTGTAGTAATATTCGGCGCTTCGAGCAAATATTAGCCAGACTGGACGTAAAAGTACCAGAGATTTTAATTGAAGCCGAGATGATTGAGATTTCAACGCAGGACAAGCGTCATCTGGGTACTCAATTAGGTTTTGACTGGCAAAAAGGTAGTCACACTATTTCAGCAAGTTCACCTTTTACTTTCGATCCGACCAAAGTACTAATCAATTATGGTACGCTACAATCGTTCCAATTTCGTAGCCTTATTGAGGCGCTGAATGAAAAAACCGACGCACGACTGCTCTCGAGTCCGCGCATTGTGACCGTTAATTCTCAAAAGGCGTCTATTCTGGTAGGCGAGAAAGTCCCCTATGTCCGCCGTTCCACGGAAACCTCTGCAGGAGGAGTGCTGCAAGAAGTTGAATTTGTGGATGTGGGCATCAAATTAGAGGTTACTCCTCAGGTCAACCTTGAGGATAATACTATCCTCATTGAGGTGCACTCAGAAGTTAGTGAAGTACTAGACAAATTAGTACAGGGAGTACCACGTATTGCTACCCAGGAAGCACAAACTCAGGTAGTAGTGAGGAACGGAGAGACAGTCGTTATCGGAGGATTGATGCGTGATAACCGCCGCCGTGAAGAGCAAAGCATTCCTTTCTTGAATAAGATTTTCCTGTTCAAATGGTTATTCAAAGGTCAAACTAACGAAAATAACCGGCGTGAATTGATGGTTTTTATTACACCTCATATTTTGAATTCTCAGAATTTGAAGGCCATTAAGGCTACCCGGGAACAAATGCGTCAGCGTGTTCAATCTGGCAGAGATTGAGAATGTTTAGATAATTTTCCAAAAGCCAATAACACCCAGGCTCACCAAAGACACCACTACTCCCGCAACAAGAATGCCTCCTACAATAGCGGGGAAGGCAAGCCGAAAGCGTATTCCAAAAATAAAAGCTGCCACTGTTCCTGTCCAGGCCCCAGTTACAGGAAGCGGTATGGCCACAAAAAGCAATAGCCCTAACGCTTCATATTTTTCTATGACGGCACTCCGTTTACGCGTACGGCGAAAAAGCCAATCGAAAAATCGATTAAATAAGGGAATCCCTTTGAGTTTATTGTAAGCCCAGTCAAAACCTAATAATAGAGGCACTACTGGTATTGTGTTTCCAATTACTGCGAAAAAGTAAGCCTGGTACCACTCCAATCCACCACCAACGGGTAGTGGAGACAGAGCCCACGGGATGGCTCCTCTCAACTCCAGAATGGGAACCATCGCAAGAAACATAGTTACTACTTCTTTGGGCAAATTCCCTAAAAGTTCTACAAGGTGCTGTAGCATAGGATTTCAAACGGCGATTTTTACGGTCTGTCATTAAATTTATTTTAACTAATGTAACAGTCTAATATCAGAAAATCAAGCTAAAAATTAGTTTTTTGGAATGAGGAACAAATTGTTATTTATTCTGGTTAGAGTAAAGGTTTGGGACAGTAAAGAATTAGAGAATTAGGAACAAAAAGCTGTTGACAGAGAGTTAAAAAAGTTGTATATTTACCATACTGGGAACTGGAGGGCTAGACCTAATTGGTAAGGCAGCGGTCTTGAAAACCGCCGGGTTTACACCCTTGGGGGTTCGAGTCCCTCGCCCTCCGCTATTAAAGATACTCCCTTTGTAGGAGAGGTGGCCGAGTGGCTGAAGGCAGCGGCCTGCTAAGCCGTTGTAGGCTTTATGTCTACCGTGGGTTCGAATCCCACCCTCTCCGCAATCGGTTCTAATTAGAGGGAGAGGTGCGAGAGTGGTTGAATCTGGCGGTCTCGAAAACCGCTGTACCCTTAGTGGTACCGTGGGTTCGAATCCCACCCTCTCCGCAAAAAAAGGGCTTTAAACCTTCGGAAAGACAATAATGGAATATGATGAGATAATCTCTATAGTTCTTTCACAAGTTTGTCGTGAGCTAAAATTAGATTGGATAAAGAGAACCTCAACTGATAGTAATTGATAGCAGATATGGGAGAGAATGATAAATCAGAAGTACGAGTTCGGTTTGCACCAAGTCCAACTGGCTATCTCCATATTGGGGGAGCACGAACAGCAATATTTAACTGGCTCTTTGCCAAGAGTAAAAAAGGAAAATTTCTACTGCGTATTGAGGACACTAATGTAGTTCGCTCATCTCAACAGATGGTCGAGGCAATCCTTGAAAGTTTGAAGTGGTTAGGTTTGAATTGGGATGGCGAGGTATGGTTTCAGTCAAAGCGCCTGGAAGTTTACCAAAAGATCGCAGAAGATTTGGTGCGTCAACGTAAGGCTTATTACTGTTATTGCGAACGTCCCGACGAGGAAAGGCGTCCGGAGGAGGAAATTTCAAGCTGTAAATGTTATCTATTAACTGTAAAAGAGAAGGAGAGATTGAAGCAGGAAGGTAAACCCCATGCTGTCAGATTCTGGATACCTGAGGGGAGTACCATTTTTGAAGACCGTGTTTATGGAAAGGTAGAATTTGACAATGCTGAGTTGGAAAATTTTGTTATCTTACGTTCGGACGGGTTTCCTACTTACCATCTGGCAGTTGTGGTGGACGATCACGAGATGGGAATTACTCATGTAATTCGTGGCGACGATCATCTTTCCAATACTCCGAAACATATTCTTCTTTATCAGGCTTTAGATTGGACGTTACCTGAGTTTGCTCATGTGCCGTTAATTTTAGGTACAGATAAGAAACGGTTGAGTAAGCGCCACGGTGCTGCTTCTATCATCGAATACAAAAATGCGGGAATATTGCCGGAAGCGATGGTTAACTACCTTGCGCTTCTGGGATGGTCGCCAAGAGATGACCGAGAGATAATGAGTATTTCAGAGCTTATTGAAAGTTTTTCTCTGGAGGGGATTTCTCGGAAGAGTGCTGTTTTTGATCCTCAAAAGTTGGAATGGATTAATAGTGAACATTTGAAAAACTATCCTTCTGACAAATTATTGGAACTGATTACCCCCTATTTAAAAAATGCTAACCTGATCAGTGATGAGGATTTAATAGAGAAGAGAGAGTACCTTATCAAGGTGTTGGATCTTTTTAAATCGCGCATGAAAACTCTAAAGGATTTGGCACGGTACGGTCGATATTTTTTTGTGGATCCCGAGCGCTATGAGGAAAAGGCTTTGCGACGTTACTGGGGAGGGCGTGCAACCAACGAATACTTATCTAAATTGCACAATCGGTTAGCTCAATTAGATGATTTTCAGGCTTCTGTAATTGAGAAAACAGTGCGGGATTTGGCCGACGAACTTAATATTACTGCTGCTCAGTTAATTCATCCCACTCGCATTGTGCTGACTGGTTTTGCAGTGAGTCCAGGCTTGTTTGAAATGATGGAAGTACTGGGCAAAGAGACTGTCTTGCGTCGGCTGGAAAAAGGGATTAAGAATATTTAAATAGAAAGAACTGGGGAGTCGTCTAACGGCAGGACGGTGGACTCTGGCTCCACTAGTCGGGGTTCGAATCCCTGCTCCCCAGCTAAATTGCGCTCATAGCTCAATTGGATAGAGCATCTGACTTCGGATCAGATGGTTGGGGGTTCGAGTCCTCCTGGGCGCACAAATTGAGGCGCATTCGTCTAGTGGCCTAGGACGCCGGCCTCTCACGTCGGTAACACGGGTTCGACTCCCGTATGCGCCACTTGAAAATTTCTTCTGCCTGGCGCCCGTAGTTCAAGTGGATAGAACGTCTGACTACGGATCAGAAGGGTGGGGGTTCGAGTCCCTCCGGGCGCACTATTTTTTGAGGTCACAATGGATAGGCATCTACGCTGGATGGAAGAAGCCTTTAAAGAGGCAGAAAAAGCTTATGCCGAAGGTGAAGTGCCGATAGGTGCTGTGGTGGTTTTAAATAACAAAATCATCGGAAGAGGCCACAATCAGGTTGAAAATCTGCAAGACGCCACAGCCCATGCAGAGATGATTGCGATTACTGCAGCAGCTAATCATCTTTCATCCTGGCGACTTGAGGGTGCTTCATTATATGTTACCTTGGAACCTTGCCCCATGTGCGCTGGGGCAATTGTTCATTCTCGAATTCAACAGCTGATTTTTGGCTGCTTTGATCCTAAAGGCGGTGCGTGTGGCTCTCTGTACAATGTTGTACAGGATTCACGTTTGAATCACCAAGTAGAGATCGAAACAGGTATTTTGGCCGACAAGTGCGCAGCTATTCTAAAAGAATTTTTTACCAGTTTGCGGAAGGCAATTTGATTAACCACTGCCATAATTTTCAACGCCATCGAGTGGAGAGGTGTCCGAGTGGCTGAAGGAGCGCGCTTGGAAAGCGCGTGTACGATAAGTACCGGGGGTTCGAATCCCCCCCTCTCCGCAGGGAAAGAGCCATTGGTCACGTTTTACGATCAGGGGCAGTAGCTCAGTTGGGAGAGCGGTACGTTCGCAACGTACAGGTCGAGGGTTCGAATCCCTTCTGCTCCACCAGAGTCATTAGGGGCTAAAGGGTAGAAAAAAGGCTTACCTGTAGGCTGTGCTAGACGGGGAGCTAGCGGTGCCCTGATTCCTGTCTGTGGACAGGATGACCTGCAAACCGCTATAGCAGGGTCGAATTCCTGCTTGAGGTCTAGATCACCCAGTGTCTCTTTCCCTAATATCGATGTTGAGAGCTCAAGTCCTTCGCAATGGGACGGTACCCAACCCCGTCAGGACCGGAAGGTAGCAGCGGTAAGTACTTTGCCCATGTGCCGAAGGGGTGCTTGACTCGAGTTGGTATTAGGGTAAAACACTGGTGTTGACAGATCGAAAGCAGGTGCACAGCCTTTTGAATAATATTCTAACCAAAGTAAATACGTTATGGCCTATCAAGTTTTAGCATTGAAATGGCGGCCGAGTCTGTTTGAACAGGTAGTGGCCCAGGAACATGTTACTAGAACACTACAGAACGCTATTACCAGCAAGCGGATTGCTAATGCCTATCTGTTTGCTGGGCCTCGGGGAATAGGGAAAACCACCACAGCCCGAATCTTGGCTAAAGCTCTCAATTGCGACAAGGGCCCTACTCCAACCCCTTGTAATAAATGTACTAATTGTGAAGAAATAGCAGCCGGGCGAAGTTTGGATGTACAAGAAATCGATGGCGCCTCAAATCGGGGCATCGATGAAATTCGTAATTTGCGCGAAAACATTCGTTACACACCGTCAAAAAGCAAATACAAAATCTATATTGTAGATGAAGTACATATGCTTACTACCGAGGCGTTTAATGCGTTGCTGAAAACTCTTGAGGAACCACCGCCCCATGTTCTGTTTATTTTTGCCACTACCGAGCCTCATCGTGTTCCAGCAACCATACTATCCCGTTGTCAACGTTTCGATTTCAAGCGTATTCCAATAGAAGTCATAATTAATCAATTGAAATTGATCTGTAGCGAAGAAAAGGTAGAAATTGATGACGATTCCCTGATGGTCATTGCTAAAAAAGCCGATGGTAGTTTACGTGATGCTCAAAGTTTATTAGATCAAATCATCTCCTTCGCGGGAAATAAAATTGTAGTCGATGAAGTATTAAAAGCTTTGGGTGCGGTAAATCAAGAGCTTTATTTTGAACTTACAGAGATTGTTCAGAATAAAAATTTACAAGCTGGATTGGATTTTGTGGAAAAAATTATCGGGCAAGGCTATGACATAGATGAATTTCTTTTAGGTGCAGTTGAACATTTTCGCAATTTGCTGTTCGTAGTTACCACTGGGCACACCAGGCTGATAGAAACGTCAGAAACTTTTAAGGCTCGTTACCAGCAAGAGGCTCAGAAGTTTACTCCCGAAGATTTATTGCGTTACATCAAAATCCTTTCAGAAACAGAATACGCTATCAAGCGAAGCCCTAACCCTCGCTTGAAGTTAGAAATGGCTATCGTGAAAATATTAAAATTGGACCGCTCTGTTACTTTTGAAGATGTTATTTCTCAATTGCGCCAGCTTCAGGGACAACAAGATGTGATAACGACGTCACCACCAGCAGAGATTTCTGGTAACAAAAAAACAGATTTATTCATTTCTCCCGCCAAAGCAAAGGGGAATGGGGGGACTGTGAGTTACAACTCCACTCATTCGGAAACTTCTACTCCGGTGGTTTCACAGCCGTCTACGAATGAAGAGACAAGGAACGAAGAGGTAGTACTTTCATTAGAAGACATTAAATCTAATTGGGCTTCTATTATCGCTGAGGTTAAAAAAAAGCGGATAGCTCTTGGATTTTTTCTTCAGGAAGGAGTACCAGTAGGCTTAGAAGGTGAAATATTAGAGATCTATTTTCCTAAAAAAAATGGATTCCACTTAAATTCAGTTGATCGGGGTAAAGAAGTTATTCAACGGGTAATTCAAACATTGTTGGGTGCACGAGTGAAGTTAAAATTGGTTCATAGCACACAAAAGGCTGTGGATGTTTCTTTGAAAAATCAGCTAATTGATGCCCATGATACCAAATCGGAGCAACCGATGGATCCCCGAATAAAAAAGGTGTTGGATGTCTTCGGAGGTGAATTATTGTAATTCTGGAGGATGTACTATGGTAAAACCAAATTTGGCTGCATTGTTGAGTCAGTTTCAGAAGGTACAGGAACAAATTGCCAAGGCCCAGGAAGAATTGGCTGAAATAGAAGTAGAAGGTTCAGCCGGGGGTGGAATGGTAACTGTCTATGCGACTGCTAAACAGGAAATTAAAAAGATCAAAATAGACCCTGAGGTGGTAGATGCAGACGACATCGAGATGTTGGAGGATCTAATCGTTGCTGCGGTCAATCAGGCGTTAGATAAAGCTCAAGAAGTGGCCTCTGAACATCTCAGCAAAGTGGCTGGTGGAGTACTTCCGAATTTGCCCCCAGGTTTTAAAATCCCTGGACTCTAAGCTAAATAAGACGACGATGTTTTATTCCTCAGAGTCTTTAGAACGATTGATCGGTGAGTTTTCCAAACTTCCTGGAATTGGCCGTAAGACCGCACAACGGCTGGCGTTTTACATCTTGAAACTTCCAATGGAAGATGTTGAAGGTCTAGCTACAGCTTTGCTTGATTTAAAAAATCGTGTACAATTCTGTTCAATTTGTTTCAACATTACCGAGGTTGATCCTTGTCCTATTTGTCAGGACCGTACTCGCGATCAATCTGTAATTTGTGTTGTAGAAGAAGCCAACGATATTTTGGCTATTGAGAAGACCGGGCAGTATCGAGGACTTTATCATGTTTTGGGGGGAGTACTTTCCCCATTAGATGGGATTGGTCCAGAAAATTTGCATATTCAAGAATTATTGCAACGCATAGTTGATCCGGTTGAAGAAATTATTATCGCTACCAATCCCAATGTGGAAGGGGAGGCTACGGCCACTTACTTATCCAAATTAATTAGTCCCTTAGGTAAGAAAATAACCCGCATCGCTCGTGGTATTCCAGCTGGAAGTAATTTGGAATTTGTCGATGAGATTACTTTGCTTCGGGCTCTGGAAGGAAGAAATGTGATGTCGTGACACCTTAAGTAGTAGCCAACTTAGATGATTATTAAAGGGGAAAGATAATTTTGCTTTGCGGTCTCAATAGCGCAATAGCAATGAGCTCTATCAGTAATGGGAGAGCTATTTATGACTATTCCTAATCAGTTGTCCATATTACGTATAGTGTTGACTCCCTTTTTTGTTCTAGCTTTTTTCGCCGAGAATCTTCACGCTAACTATGCTTCGTTTGTGATTTTTCTCATTGCCTCATTAACGGATTACTACGACGGCTATATTGCACGACGTTACAATTATATTAGCGAATGGGGACGATTTTTAGATCCGCTGGCTGATAAGATTCTGATCTCCACTGCCTTTATTGTTTTCGCTATCTCACATTATCTACATATGTGGATGGTCACGGTAATCATTGTTCGGGATGTAGTAATTACTATTCTTCGTTTCTATGCTATTCGTAAAGGCAAACCGATTGCCACTTCAAATTTTGCCAGAATAAAAACAGTAAGCCAAATAGTAGTTATCTATCTCATTTTTAGCTATATTCTGATTGTAAAAACACTACGTTATTCCGGTAAAGAATGGGAATGGTTTAGCAAACTTAGAGGAGTTAGTTTATTGAATAACTTAATGCTTTTCGTTACCTTGCTCACGGTGCTAACTGCCTTGATGTATTTAGTTGAAAATCGTAGTCATTTTAAGAACATGATAATCGATTTCTGCCGGGTGTTTATTCCTTTGAATTTGTGATTTATGAATAGGGTCTATCGAATATTAGCTACCGGAGGATACTCTGGATATTTTCCTAAAGCACCCGGAACATTTGGGAGTGTGGTTATTCTCTTTGTGTATTGGATGTTACCAGCTTTTTCCCCAAGTCTTTTAGGATTAGTGATTGTGGCGATGTTTTTGGTAGGGGTGTGGTCTGCTACATTAATGACGAACGAAAACAACGGTCAGGACTCCGATCCCTCTGTGGTAGTTATTGATGAAATGGTAGGAATGTTGGTTGCTGTATTTTTATTGCCCAAGCGGTTTGTGTGGATGTGTTTAGCCTTCCTGCTGTTTAGATTACTAGATGTGGTTAAACCTTTCCCGGTGAATAAGCTGGAAGCTTTTCCCAAGGGATGGGGAGTCATGCTAGACGATGTAGGAGCTGGGCTGTACGCCAATATTATTCTTCAGATTCTTAGAGGTATTCTACGAGCATGAGGGCTGAGATTATCACGATTGGCGATGAATTGCTGAGGGGGTTTGTAGTTGACACTAATGCTGCTTATATTGGCAAGAAACTCCTGGAGGTAGGAATTAAGCCCTTTTGGGTTACCACCGTGGGGGACGATCAGAATACTTTGTTGCAGGCATTTACTTTGGCGGCACAACGCGTCGAGCTGGTGTTTGTGACTGGTGGCCTTGGCCCCACGCACGACGATGTGACTAAAAAAGTGGCATGTAAGTTCTTTGATTCTGAGCTGGTATTTAATCAGCTTGTCTTTAAGAAAATTGTTGAACTTTTTCGGCAGCGTGGGGTTGAAATGCCTGCAATCAATGAGGAACAGGCATGGATTCCTAAAAAAGCTCAATTGATTCTTAATGAGGTTGGTACTGCTCCAGGGTTTATTTTCAATAAGGATGGATGTTA
>Ga0164318_10004045_pt1 | contig 13998 bp, 12 predicted proteins | sample GuaBasSedimGuay9_FD_113734 | JGI IMG/M metagenome (GOLD analysis project Ga0164318, IMG submission 113734) | Subseafloor sediment microbial communities from Guaymas Basin, Gulf of California, Mexico - Guay9, Core 4571-4, 0-3 cm | ecosystem: Environmental > Aquatic > Marine > Hydrothermal vents...
AATAGACCTGGACAAATTCAACAGCATACTCAAGATTGCGGGAGGGGACGATGTTGTTACCATGGAATACAAGAAGGATGAAGGAAGGCTAATAGTCAACATAGGAAATCTGAAGAGGAAACTCCCCCTCCTGGACGTCTCGGAAATGAGCGATACCAAAATACCCAGCCTTGAGTTTCCGGCAGAAATAGTCGCCCCCACAGCAGATATATGGCAGGCCATAAGGGCGGCAGAGAGCATCTCGGACCACATCACCTTCATAGCCACCAAGGACAACTTCCAGATGAAAAGCGAGGGGGATGCGGATGTTCTTGAGCTTACTCTCACCAAGGACAATCTCATTTCCATTAAATGTGAGGAGGAGGTCAAAAGCATGTTTCCTCTTGACTACCTCAGGGACATGATAAAGGTGGCAAGGGGAAAAAGCGAGGAAATCACCATAAATCTCGGAAATAACTATCCGGTGAAACTAACCTTTGAGATGGCAGATGGCAACATAAGAATAATGTATCTGCTGGCGCCCCGCATCGAATCAGATTGATTCGATGTATATCTCCTTCTCTGAATTCTTTTCGAGAGATGCCACAACATATACCTCACTATATCCATTTCCCTCTCTCACCATTTCCACATCTCCACCATGAACTTTGTAATTGCCTTCCTCCACCAAAAAGGTGAGATGGATGGTAATGCCCATATCCAGATCATTTCTCACAACCGCCTTTGCTTCGCTCTCGCATGATATGTTTATTCTGTAGGAAGGCAGAGAAAACTTTGGTTCTTTGTAATTGTATGACACTATGGAATAATTCCTTACATCTATGAGGCGATAGCCCCAGTAGGCGTCATCGCTGCTCAAACTGCTGGAGGCGGTGGTTGCTGTAATATAAATGGTTCCATTTTTTATGGTAACATCGTCATAATGCACATGGCCAGCAAGCACGGCATCAACTCCATACTCTTCAATGATGGAAAGAAGTTTCTCCCTCCCAACATAACCATGGATGCGAAAGAGCGAATCGTTTCTCGTATCCCATAGGGGATTATGATGCAATCCGATTGCCTTCATTTTTGCGTCACTGTTTTCCCTGAGGTCATTTTCAATCCAGGACATCTGCTCCTCCCCTATGGAGCCACCCCAGTTGAACACCAGATAGGAGATGCCGAATCTGGTTATCCAGGGCCAGTCATAGGAGTTTGCCATCACAAAATGTGCCTTTCCATAATCAAAGGAGTAATACAGGGGGCCAAAATACTTCTGCCAGAAAACAAAGCCGTCCTGGAAGGTCTGCACATAGCCGTCGTGGTTTCCCGGGCATATGAAGGTGGGAACATCAAAGGTTTGAAGGATTCTGTAAAATTCCGGATATTCTATGGAATATTCAAAGGGGTAGAGCTGCCCGAAGACGACATCACCCGTCATAACAACAAAGTCGGGATGAAGAAGATTTATCTCCTCCACACATTTCTTCGCCGCCTTCCATCCAATTGTCTCTCTTGGATTTTCCTTGAACCCCCTTATATCCCCTATATGAAAATCGGTTATGTGAACAAAGGTGAAGTTGCCATCTATTTCATCCATGACACTCACTGCCCTCGGCTCGGTAACATAATAATTCTCCCCTTTATCAACAATTATCGTTAGATTGTAGAGTTCTGGAGGAGTGCTTGAGGGTATCTTTGCATGTATCACCGTTTCCTCCCCCTTTTCATACCCCTCTATTTCCAGATATATTTCATCCACCACAGGTTCATAGGCGGTGGATATCATCGCCATAACATCAACGAAATCGCTATCGTCAATGATTATGTCAAATTCAGCCCCCTTTTCAACAATAGCCGGATCGGAACATCTGGGGTAGAGAATGGAGAAATCTCCCTCCATCATCTGGGCGAGAGAGATGTCTCCATCCTTCCCTTCCCCGGTTCCCATAACCAAAGATGGGGGGTAAAGGAGAGTGAGGAATAATGCTGCCACAACAACCTTCCCGGTAAGTTCCATAGAAGGCATTCTGGAAATGCTTTTAAAAATTAGTAAAAATTTGTTTTAAATGGGTTTTATAAAATTTGAATTCCAAATTTGTATTTGTTGGATTCCCAAAAAATTTAACTGGCAGATGCATTAGTAAAATGCCACGATGATGATGAACGTGATGCCGAGAGATGATGAATGATGGGCGATCTGAGTGGCATTTCCATGTTTGCGTAAATTTTTGCCGGGGGCAAAGTATTTACTCGGCACATCATTAGCAAAATATGGAAGAGGAAAATGCAAAAGTATACACCAAAAAGCAATCCATTTCCCAGCTGGAAGAGGGAAACATAATAGATGACATTTTTGTGGTGAAAATAAAGAGAGGAATTGCGGAATATTCCAAGGGATACTCCTTCACCCTCATCCTCACAGACAGCAGCGGAAAAAGCATAGAATATGTTTACTGGGGCGGAAAGGAGAAAGAAAAGGTGAGGGCAATATATGACTCCATAAAGGCAGATGCTGTCATAAGAATAAGGGCAAGAGTCTCATCCTTTCGGGGAAAGTTGCAGCTTTCTGCCAACGAGGATGATTTAATAAAGGTGCTTGAGGAGGACGAGTACAGAAAGGAGGATTTTGTCAAACCCGCAAGAAAGGATACGGAAGAATTGTATCAGCAGCTTCTCAAAGCCATAGAATCGGTGGAAAATGAGGAGATAAAACATCTTCTTCGTTCCATATTCGATGATGATGAGATAAAGGAAAAATTAAAGGGGCATCCCGGAGCCATATCCATACACCACAACTGGATGGGGGGCCTGCTGGAGCATATTCTGGAGGTACTGGATTTCTGCATGACAGCAGAAAGAAACTTCCCCTCCCTGAACCATGACCTTCTGGTGGCCGGCGCCCTTCTTCATGACATAGGAAAGCTGGAGGAGATGGAGGTAACGACGCGCATAAAGGGGACCAACGAAGGGCAGCTCCTGGGGCATGTGATGCTGGGGTTTCATTATGTGGCAAAGAAAATGGAGGAGATGGGCATGGATGAGAATCTTAAAAATAAGATTCTGCACATAATGGTGAGCCACCACGGAAAGAATGAGAATGGCTCTCCCAAGGAGCCCATGTTCCCCGAAGCATTAACCATATATCTGGCTGATGAGATGAGCGCAAGAATTGCCCAAATGACGGAATTTGTGGAGGAGGCGAAGGAGAGTACAGAGGATGATTTCATGTACAGCAAAAGGCAGAAAGTCAACATATTTCTGAGATGATTAACCCATAACAGAATCCAGGAAAAGCATGATATAGAAGCCCAGGAAAAAGCCCAGGGTTATGAGCAACTCATGTTCCCTCCTTTCATATATCTCGGGAATCATTTCCTTCACCGTGACATAGAGCATGGCGCCGCCCGCCAGCCCCATTCCGTAGGGAAGAAGAAAATTGAAATGATTGAAGAATATGGCCCCCATCAGCACCATCATCATCTCCGCCACCCCGCTCATCACGCCCAGTGCAATTGGTCTTAGCCGCTTTTTCTGCATGAGAGCAAGGGGGAGAGAAATGACAGCACCCTCTGGAATATCCTGAATACCTATGGCTATGGCCGTTATTATCCCGAGATGCAAATCATAAACCATGGTGGTGCCTATGGCAAGACCTTCAGGAAGATTGTGGATTATGACGGCGAATATGATAAGCCACATCATCCTGAGTTTTTCGCGAAACTTTTCAGGCCCCTCATAGCCCGCCACCCTGTGTTCATGAGGAATGCCCTTATCCATCAAAAAAATCAGGAGGATACCGAGAAAAATTCCCACTGCAACAGGGGTAAAGCTTCCCGTTATCTCAATCCCGGGAAGAATGAGGCTTGTGAAACTTGCCACAATCATCACTCCAGCAGCAAATGAAAGGCTCACATCCAATCCCCACTCTGGCATTTTATGGGCAAAGATGGCGATGAAGGAGCCGAGGGAAGTCATTATGGCCACAAATAAGCCAGCATAAAGGGCGGCGAGTAAAATATTTCCCCCAGACATATGCATGAGATATCCCCCTATACTTTCCACCACATCCATCATCAAAAACATAAAAATATGGACTCAACCAATTAAAAACTTTTGATGCTATCGTTGAATAAAGTTATTCCTCACGATAGCATCCACCACCATGGCCATTCTTTTCGTAGCCATAACATCATGACATCTTATTATATCCGCCCCATTGGCTATGGCTATTGCCTCCGCCCCCAGGCTTCCTTCCAGACGTTTTTCCACCGGCATGGAGGTTATGTTTCCTATGAAGGTTTTTCTGGAGATGCCCATCAAAATCGGCCTTCCGAGACCCTTCAATTCCTCCAGACGCCCTATTATCTCACAATTATCTTCTATGCCCTCGCCGGTCCTTTTCCCGAATCCTATTCCGGGATCAATTATTATCCTATTCTCCTCTATTCCGTTCTCCAAAGCATATTCAATCCTCTCCTTCAGGAAACGATATATCTCCTCCATCACATCCTCATAATGGGCTATTTTCTGCATGTTTTCCGGCCTCCCCTTCATGTGCATCATGCATACCGGCACCTCATACTCCCTCACCACCTCCAGCATTCTCTCATCCCCCAGTGCTGTGATATCATTCACCATGTTAGCACCCGCCTCTATGGCCCTTTCCGCCACCTCCGGCTTGTAGGTGTCTATGGAGATGGGGATGGAAATGTCATCTCTTATGGCCTCTATGACAGGAATGACCCTCTTCATCTCCTCCATCGCATCGATGCGCTTTGAAAATGGCCGCGTGGATTCTCCCCCTATGTCTATAATATCCGCCCCCTCCTTCTCCATCTCCTTTGCCCTTTTTACTGCTGCCTCGGCATCGAAGAATTTCCCTCCGTCATAAAAGGAATCGGGCGTTACATTCAGGATTCCCATTATGTAAGTTCTCTCACCAAAAAGGAATCTCCTGCCGCCTATTTTCATTTCCTGCTTTTTGCGAAGATTGCTCATCAGGCGTTCCATCTCCTCTCCAATCATGGCAAGACGGTTGTACTGCATGCGCAGCTTTCTTGCAACTCTCCTGAGCTGCTTCTCGTTCCCCATTATGAGCACATCCGTTTTTTCTGAGAAGGGAGGAAGAGTCTTCTCTGATATGGCCGCATCTCCTCCCACCGAGAGCATCTCCTGTTTTATTATTATGGCATCCTGCGGCGGCAAATCTGAAAATTTAATGTTGTGGTTGAACATCTTGGGCAGCATTATATCCACTGCCTCGCTGTAAACCCCTATTTTCTCAAGCATTTTCCTTCCCTCTTCCAGATTCCTTATTTTCCTTATCATTTTATCACATGGTTTTCGGCAATATGCTGCCGTGAAGGGCGAGATTGGAAAGGATGAAGGCGGCGGGAGGTATGAGGGCAATGAGGGCAATGAAGGGGTTGAGAACCGAGAGCATGACAGGAACCAGGGAAAAGTTGATGTAATAGTGCATTCCTATGTATTTTCTCGCCTCATTTCTCACAAACCTTTTCATACTGAGGAGAGAGTGGGACGCGTATAGCATCAGTAATGAAAGAACAGAAAGAATGGCGATGTGAACAACGCCACCTCTGAACTCCTCAAAGGCATAGAAGGGATAGAAAAGAAAGACGAGATATACCGCCTGTATGGTATAGGCAAGCATCTTGAAGGAAAGGGGGATATGCATTTCTCCCTCCTCCACTCTAACTCCCATTTTTATGGCAAGTGTTTTTGCATTGCCCTTAAAATCATGCTCCGCGTCCTTCAGCCCACCTGCTATGAACTGCATGAACAGCACCTGCAGAGTGCCGAGGAGGGCAACGATATAGGCAAGGTGAGTGAGATGGATGTTTACAGTAAGCGCCCCGTAAAGTATGAGCAGGATTATCCCTCCACCAACAAATATGTCCATGGCGGGCATTCTTTTGCTTATGAAATCGTAAATGGTGATGGAGACGGCGGAGAGAACAAGAATTGGAAAGGAGAGAAAATTGGAGTAAATATGCGCAATCCAGAGGGCAACCAGGAAAGATAGAATAAGCATCACGATGGTGAATATCCATGCATTCCTCAAACTTATCTTCCCGCTCACCAGAGGCCTGTCCACCAGTTCGCTGGAAAGACGGTCTATCCGGTAATCCACTATGTCATTGAGAGCAAAACCATAGCAGTGGCCAAAAAATCCCACCATAAAGAAAAGGAAAAGATGGAACAGATTCTCCTCCCCATTGCTCAGGGCGCCCAGCACGGGAGCTATGGCAGTGAGGCCAACATTGAAGGAGCGCGAGAGTTTGAGATATTCCCCTATCACATGAATAAATGTGGAATGGTATTATATATTATTTGATTTAGGTTGTCGAAAATCTGGAAATAAAAACAATGAATGAAAAGCAGAAATGTTGCATCCTTATGCCGTCAATTCTGCTTAACTTTTGATGCAGAAAACCTTAAATATTACGCCGTATTAATTTTCTATGAAGTTAACAATTGTTATAGCACTATTATCTGCTGGAATACTTTTTAATATTCTGTTGCCAGCAGGAAATGCTGCCGTATTTGCGGAAGTGGCCAGTGCATCCTATTGCCCGGATTGCCCCGCCATGAATGAAATGCTATTCGACCTTTACACCAGTCATGAGTATAATTTCTATTACGTGACAATGGTCGGAGACAAAAACGAGTTTGCATATGACAGGATAAAGAATGATTACAACTTTTACTGGTATCCCACCATCTTCCTGGATGGTGGATACAGGGTTTTTCTTGATACCAGCAGGGACGCTCTGGAGAAGGCAATAGAGGAGAGTATGGCGAGAGAGAGGCCAAACATAGATATGGAAGTGGAGGCAACATGGATTCAATGTCCGTGCCAGCATGGTCTGGATATAGAGGTGGACATAAGAAATAATGGAAGAGGTAACTACAACGGCATGCTCCGCGTGTATATTGCGGAGATAAATTCCAGATGGGATGATTACTCTGGCAACCAATACCATTTTGCCTTTCTGGAGTTTGCCCATATAGAGAACATCTCCATGGCTCCTGCCGAGTATAAAAAGGTGTACATCACCTGGGATCCTGAAGACCATTTTCTGGATATCATACTGGGAAGTTTCGATAATCTCGCCGTTTTTGCCGTGCTTTTCAACACCACAGCCCACACCCAATATGCCAACCCACCAGATAAAAATGCTTTCAATGCCTACTACGTTGATGCAATTGACATGGATATGTCCGATAATATCCCTCCCTCAGTGTCAATAGTATCCCCCAGGGATGGATATCTATATTTTCTGGACAGGGAAATAATGAAGATTGGAAAAACGGTGATTATAGGAAGGAAAACGGTGAAGGTGAATGCCTGGGATGAGGATGGTATAGAAAAGGTGGAGATATATGTGGATGGTATCCCGAAAAAGACCCTTACCAACGAGGATACATGGATATGGAAGGATATGGGAAATCATGCCCTGCTGGTGAAGGCCTATGATAAGAGGGACAACAATGCAATAGATATAGTAAATGCCTTCATAATGGCAGCATGAGTTTTCAAAGTGTGTAAATATGGATAAAGAGAAGTGCTCCACAAACTTTATATCTTTCCAAGGAATTAAACAGGGATAAAATGGTAGAATATGAAATTATAGAGGCAAAGGAAATCCCTTTTGGGAGAAATAATTTTATAGAGGTTGCAAGGAAAAGAGCCATAAGTGAAGAGGGAGAAAATGAGTTCATCTCCATCTCCAGAGGATATTACCTGGAAGATGGAACCAAGAAGTGGAAGGCATCCATAGCCCTTCCCAAAGAGCAGGATAAAAGAGAAGAGATTGCGGAACTCATAAAGAGTTTATGATTGCCTTAGGAATAGAAGGCACAGCCCATACTATAAGCATCGGGATTGTGGAAAAAGAAGGTGAGAGATGCAATGTTCTGGTAAATAAATCAAGGATGTACAGGCCAGAAAAGGGCGGAATACATCCCAGAGAGGCGGCCAACCATCACGCCCAGAGTTTTCCCCTTCTTTTGCAGGAATCTCTGAAGGAAGCCAGCATAGAAAGGGAAGATATCCGCCTCATTGCATTCTCCATGGGCCCCGGGTTAGGACCATGTCTGCGGACCGCCGCCACCGCCGCCAGGGCGCTGGCTTTAATGCTTGATGTTCCTATTATAGGGGTAAATCACTGCATAGCCCATCTTGAAATAGGGAGAGCGTTGACCGGTTGCCGCGACCCCGTGCTTCTGTATGTTTCCGGTGGCAACACACAGGTTATTGCATTCATGGAAGGAAAATACAGGGTGTTCGGGGAAACCTTAGACATAGGCTTAGGGAACTGCCTGGACAAATTCGGCAGAGAGCTGGGAATGCCGTTCCCGGCAGGGCCAAAAATAGAGGAAATGGCAAGGAATGGGAAAAAATATGTTGAGTTGCCGTACTCGGTTAAGGGAATGGATGTCTCCTTTTCCGGCATACTCACGGCATGCATAAATCAGATAGGGAAGGAAAGGGAAGAGGATTTATGCTATTCTCTCCAGGAAACAACCTTCAGCATGCTGGCGGAGGTAACGGAGAGGGCAATGGCCCATACGGAAAAGGAGGAAGTGCTGCTTGGAGGCGGGGTGGCATGCAACAGAAGATTGCAGGAAATGATAAAAACCATGGCCGAGGAAAGGGGCGGAAAATTCTTTGTTCCTCCCAATGAATTTCTCGTGGACAATGGCGCCATGATTGCCTGGACAGGCATCCTTATGCATGAGAGCGGATTGAAAATGAGCATCGAGGAAACGAAGGTGAGGCAAAATTACAGGACGGACGAGGTGGAGATAAAATGGAGATAATAAAAAGAGGGGCGGAGGCGGAGATATATCTTTCGGACTGGAGAGGGCGGAAGGTGGTGGTAAAAAGGAGAGTAAAAAAGGGTTACAGGATAAGAGAAATTGATGAAAAGATAAGGGAAGCGAGAACGAAAAGGGAGGCCATGCTCATGATTTCCGCCAGGAAAGCAGGAGTGAGTGTGCCAATCATATATGATTTAAAGATAAAGGACAAGGAGATTGTGATGCAGTATATCGAGGGAAAACGCATAAAGGATGTGATTGATGAGGAAGATGAGGAATGGCAGAGAAGGATATGCAGGGAGATGGGGAGAAGCATAGCAAATCTTCATAAAAATGGCATTATTCATGGAGACATAACCACATCAAACATGATATGGATGGGAGGAAAGCTTTATTTAATAGATTTTGGACTTGGGGAAAAAAGTGAAGAGATGGAGGACAGAGGTGTTGATCTTCACCTTCTCATGGAGGCATTTAAAGCAGCTCATAAAAATAAAAATCTTTTTGAATGGGTGATGGAGGCATATGAGGAAAATTTTGATAGAGGGGAAGAGGTAAGGAAAAAAATAGAAGAGATAAAAAGGAGAGGGAGATATATGAAAAAGGTGGGATAATGTTTTTCATAACCGGAAACAAACATAAATATGAGGAAGCAAAAATAATTGTGGGCAACGATATAGAAATGCTTTCCATTTCATATCCTGAGATACAGGCAGATACCCCAGAGGAAGTGGCAAGATATGGAATCGAATATCTGAAAGAAAGGATAGATGGAGATTTTTTTATCGAAGACTCAGGATTGTTCATAGAGGCACTGAATGGATTTCCGGGGGTTTATTCATCATATGTTTTCAGAACCATAGGCAACGAGGGCATACTGAAATTAATGGAAGGTGTGGAGAAAAGGAAGGCACAATTTGTTTCAGTAGTGGGATATTATGACGGAGATATCCACATCTTCAGGGGAGAAAGCAAGGGCGTTATTGCATATGAAATAAAGGGCAGTGAGGGTTTTGGATATGATCCAATATTCATCCCCGAGGGAGATAAGAGAACCTTTGGGGAGATGAAAAGGGAAGAGAAAAATCTATTTTCCCACAGAGGAAAAGCAATGAAAAAACTGAAGGAATATCTCGCAAGCAGAATCTAATTTTTCAATATTCTCTTTATTTCTCCCATCTCCCTTTCAATTTTTTCAAGTTTAGCCATGATTTCATCCCTTGCCATAATCACCATGCTCAATCTTTTTAAATCCCTGAAGGACATGCTTCTCCGGGGCAGGATGCCGTTCCTGGAAAGAGTGCCTATAACCCTTTCCATCTCCTTCTCCTCCATCTCCGCCATCTCCGCCGCACCTTCAAAGCTCTCGGCCTTTGAGATGGCCTCAATCACCCTCCTCTCCTCCTCGCCCATTCTTATATAAGGAATAAATCCGTGTTCCTCCATAACCTCCTCCATGCATCTCTTCACCACGCTCTCCAGCTCCTCCGGCTCCATAAGAATATAGTCCTGGCTTATCTCCATTATCTCCACACCCAGCCGCTGCGCCGCCTCCAGGGCTGCATCGTCAATCTTCTTGCAGATAAGGAGCGGAGTATATCCGGCAAGGGTTGCATTTGCATATACCTGTCTCACTGCCGTTAAACCGGTTTTGCCAGATTTGACCTCCACTGCATATTTTTTCCCATCCTTCTCAGCCACTATGTCTATCTCCGCTATTTCCTCACCGCCCGACTCCATTTTATGGTTTGTGGCGATTATCCTGAAACCTCGTTGCTCAAGCATCCTTCTTGCTATCCTCTCAGCAGATATACCTCTAACACCACCCGTAAATACCACCCATTATTACAAATGCAGGAGAATAAAAGTTTTTTGAGTTTATTTTCTCTTGATGTACCAGATAATTAGAACTATGACTGCTGCCATCGCCACCGTCAGAACTACGAGATATACGCTAACATTTATTTCATCATTTTCATCCCCGGCATAAAAGTCCTCTATTTCTCCCTTTACAACCTGGGTGAGTACAGCATGGCTCTGGTTCCATTTAGTGCCATCCTCATCCCCGTAGCCCCTCACCCATATCTCAAAGGACGAGATGTTGCCGAGATCGCTCTCATTTATCCCCAGTTTATCCTTCTCCACATATACCACATTGTAGAATCTCCATTTTTCCCATGAACCATTTATCGGCATGAAAACGAGGGGTTCCTTACCGGAGATGTTGAGAGGACCAATGATAAAATTCCCATTGTAGTTGGTTGAGCCATTCTTGTATACTGTCAAAAAAACTATGCCACAGTGGTCAACATTTGGTGATGCCCTTCCTTCTGCCTCTATAACAATTTTTGCCATCTCTCCACTTTTCTCTATGGAAAAGTTTGCGTTCTCCACCGTAACCCATATACTGGTATCCGTCGGCGTTTCATCGGCGGGAGAATACGCAAGCACATGGGGAAATAAAAGAATGAGGGAAAGGAGGATTAGTCCGTATCCTTTCATCTCTCCACCTCAGCTGGGTATCTCTTCCTCGGACTGATACACATATACATCATTCCATTCCAGCTCCTCTATGTTGCCGACCCTGTCAACGCTGTAGAACTCTATCTCGTATTTTCCATATCCCCTCATCTCGTAGAGATGAAGTTCCTCTCCATGGTATTCCTTCCAGTCGAATATCGGGTCCCATTTTCCTGTTGCATCGTTCATCTTCCACATCCTGTAGTATGTATGGTTCACGCCGGAGGCGCCCGGTCTTGGGTAATCCACAGATTTGAGGGTTATATAGGTTTCCTTTGGTATGTAGTGAAGGATATACATATCCCACATGGAGACATTATACACTGTGCCATGGAACACTTTTCTGCTGTGGGGTGGCTCCGTGTCATTTATTACAGTTGTTGTCTCGTTATCCTCCACATAAAGTCCCTCGTCACATGTGGCATTTGCATAGTTTATCAGCACACCAAAGGATATCGCCTTTGCATACACATGTATCGTGGTGGTTCCTCCCGCAACCAAAGAGGGAATATTCCACAACAACATGTTTCCATTTCTGCTATCGGGGGACGGTTGAGCAGATATGTACTGCAAGCCCTCACCAAGCACGTCCTCCACAACAACATTGGTGGCGTCTCCATCACCTATATTTCTCACTGTTATGGTGTAATCGATGGTTCCTCCATAGGGTACGGGGTCCACATTGTCTTCCTTTAATATCTCAAGGAATGGGAAGGAAAGGGTCTCGGATGGATTAACTGCAGTGTATTCATCATCCTCCGCATATGCACCTTCATCGCATGTGGCATTCACAAAGTTATATAATGTGAGGGCAACATCGGTATCCTTAACGGTTGCAGTTATATTGAAGGAAATGCTATCTCCGGGCGAGAGAGAGGATATACTCCATGTAATATGATTACCAGATATTACACCTCCATCGGCATCGGTTATCACAAGCATTGTATTATCATATTCATCGGTAACAACAACATTTGTGGCATCGGCATTTCCATTATTGGAAAGAGTTATTGTATAAACAAGTTCTGAGCTCGCATCAACAGGATCGGGAGAATCTGTCTTCGACAATGAAAGAATTGGCATAGCCACCACTTCCACAATTGCATCAGCCATGTCCTCAACATTCTGATCACATGTGATTTCTACATGATTTATCAGTATAGTTCCATTGGGGGCATTGCTGTCCACAAGAAGAATAACTGTTATGGTGCCGGAAGAGCCAGGGGGAAGTGAGTTTATAAACCATGTATCCTCATCGATGGAGGGGGATGGAGATGATGACACAAAGGTTGTATATTCTGGATAGGTGTCCGTGATAATAATGTTGGTGAGTTCCACATCACCCGGATTGGAGTAGGTTATTGTATAGGTGATTTCTTCTCCTGCATCAACTGTGCCGGAAGAAGGTATTTTGTCTATGGAAATAGATGGATATTTCACTTGGGTACTCTCATTTGCCGTTCCATTTCCTGCATTTGATGATGTATATTCTACAGTATTATTCAGCATCGTTTCTCCCGCATCAAGGACTCTACCTGTAATGTTTATAACAATCTCCTCTCCGGATAAGATTGTTCCTATTGTCCATACATTGTCGGTTCCTGTATCTGGCAGAGGCGAGGAGGAGATGAATTCGAAATTAATGTCATAGGTCTCAGTTATGGTGACATTATATGCTGGAGCATCTCCATCGTTTCTCACCACAACGATATAGTTCATTGTCTCTCCTACACCAACGGGATCCTTGCTATCCTCCTTTGTTATGGAAAGAGAAGGCGAGAAAACGGTTACATTAGTGGGATCGTCCGCCGGTGGCGTAGATGGGTCGTCTGTGGGTTTTTCGTTATCCCCAAAGTAAACCGTTCCCTGATTGGTTATTATGGTGCCGGATGTCACATCTCCTATTTTTACTCTGAAAGAAATAAATAGTGATTCTCCCACAGGTATTACACCATTCCACACTATGGAATTGTTTATTTCATCATAGGAGATAATTCCAAAGGATGAGGATGCTGAGTTTTCTACATATGTGGTATTTTCCGGTATGGGATCAACAAATTCATTTCCAACTCCATCGCTCACATTCAGTCCTCCGGTATTATTAATCCATATTCTATACTCCAGAATATCTCCGGGCATGAGGGGAGGACCATTTATGTCAACTGCAACCTTGGGATCGTAGATTTCATATGCAAGGACTGTAGTATCTGCTGTGCTTTCCCCATATTCTCCATCTATGGTGAAATTGGCTATGTTGTGGATTATGGTTCCATTTGAAATATCCTGATTTACAGTGGCATTTATGAATAAAAGTTTCCATCCTCCTGCAGGTATTGCAACATCGTTCCATACTATGGTATCGTAGTCATCAACACCTCCTGCACTGAAATTCAAAATCTGAATCAGAGTTTCATCATAATCATCCACCACTTTCACACCAGTAGCCAAATCACCATTATTGGTTATGTTTATGACATAGTGAATCACTCCCCCGGCGGTCACGGGATCCGGGAAATCCGATTTATATATGGACAATTCGAGATCATTGACACCTGTTATTGTTATGTTGACTGTAGCCACGTTTGAAGTCATGCCATCATTGTCATCTATTGTATAGGTGAATGCATCATAGCCATTATAATTGGCATC